>Ga0315284_10001351_pt1 | contig 34956 bp, 30 predicted proteins | sample YL17G09_16_MG_FD_203696 | JGI IMG/M metagenome (GOLD analysis project Ga0315284, IMG submission 203696) | Sediment microbial communities from Yellowstone Lake, YNP, Wyoming, USA - YL17G09_16 | ecosystem: Environmental > Aquatic > Freshwater > Lake > Sediment | place: USA: Wyoming | collected... | reverse complement strand
CTCCTCCAGTCAAGCGAGCGAAGTCGTACGTCACGACCTTCGATTGGATCGTTTTATCAAGGCCTTTGATGATGAGGTCCGCAGCCTCTTTCCATTTCATGTAGCGGAGCATCATTTCACCGGAAAGGATGAGCGAACCCGGATTGACCTTATCCTGATTCGCATACTTGGGCGCCGTCCCGTGAGTTGCTTCGAACACCGCGAAACCGTTCTCGAAGTTGATGTTCCCGCCCGGTGCGATGCCGATTCCACCGACTTGCGCAGCAAGGGCGTCGGATATGTAGTCACCATTCAAATTCAGTGTTGCAATGACATCGTACTCCGCCGGCCGGGTGAGGATCTGTTGAAGGAATGCATCGGCAATGAAGTCTTTGATGATGATACCGTTAGGGAGTTTCAACCACGGTCCGCCGTCGAGCGGCTGACCTCCAAACTCTTCTTGGGCCAGCTCGTAACCCCATTCGCGGAAGCCTCCTTCCGTGAACTTCATAATGTTCCCTTTGTGAACGAGCACAACGGACTTCCGGCGGTTTTCGATCGCATACCGGATCGCAGCTCGTATGAGCCGCTTCGAGCCTTCCTCGGAGACTGGCTTGATCCCGATGCTCGATGTCTGCGGAAATCGTATTTTCTTGACGCCCATTTCCGTCTGGAGCCATTCCACGACTTTCTTGGCTTCAGATGTCCCTGCTCTCCACTCGATGCCGGCATAGATGTCTTCCGTGTTCTCCCGGAACACGACCATGTCCACAAGCTCAGGTTGTTTGACGGGTGACGGAACGCCCTGAAAATACCGGACGGGGCGTAAACAAACGTAGAGGTCGAGCATCTGCCGAAGGCTGACATTAATGGAGCGAAATCCTCCGCCGACCGGTGTGGTGAGGGGTCCCTTAATGGCGACCACGTGATCTCTGATCGCAGCAAGCGTATCATCAGGCAGCCACGTGTTGGGGCCATAGACCGTGTTTGCCTTTTCACCTGCGTACACTTCAAACCAGATAATTTTCCTTGTGCCGCCGTATGCCTTTTGCACAGCGGCATCAAAGACTCGCTGGGACGCTCGCCAGATATCCGGACCGGTTCCATCTCCCTCGATGAATGGGATGATTGGATGATTTGGAACTGTGAGAGTACCGTTTATGAAGGCGATCTTTTCTCCATCCGTGGGAGGTGTAAGTCTGTCATATTGACCCATTGTCGAAACACTCCTTTCTTTTGTTCTTACTCTTGGTCTGAACTATTGGAGATGATAATCGCCTTGATCCAAGCGAACGATCCCTGTGCAACCCGCCAAACTCAAACCTTTGCTTTCCGTATCCAATCGCGTTCGAGATGGGTGAGTTTCTCGAAGACGAATCCAACGTATCAAAAAAAGCCTCGAAAGTCAAAGAACGCAGCAGGCTCCCATTCTCACATTCGAGCATGCATGTCGAACGATTCCATTCCGATTTCAGCCGTGTTCACATTGTCGAACGATAGTCTCTTCATCGAAAAAGTTCGATCCCCAAGTCTTGCTTCTCAGCGCGAGTTTTGGTACATTTTTCAGCCAATTTTCTTGATCCATTCCTACCAACCATCTGCGCAGAAAGGCAGCTCAATGAAACAGCATTTCATAACAACACTCCTGAGCCTTGCTCTCGCTTCGTTCCTGTTTCAGGGATTTCAGTGTGGCTCACCAGAATTCACCGGCGCAAAGGTACACATTCAACAGAAGAACTACAAAGAGGCCATTCGCCTGCTTGAGATTGAAGTGCAAAAGAACCCAGCCAACGAAGAGGCATGGTTCTTCTTGGGCGGACTCAAGGCTGACGAAGCGGACTATGATGGGATGAATACGGCTTTCAAAGCGGCCTTGAAGCTATCCGATAAACACGCCTCTGAGATGCGGGCTATCCGTTATAATCACTGGGGGCAGAACTTGAACGCGGGCGTCAACTATTTGGAACGTGCCAGCAGCGATTCTGCACAATATTACGAGAAGTCGATCACCTCGTTCCACAGAGCAGCGACGGCTTGGCCGGACACGTCGCTGACATATCGATATATGGGCTACGCTTACAATAATAAGGGCGATTATGACAACGCGTTGAGCGCTTTCAGAAAGGCGTGGGACTTTGGGAAGGACAACGAGTCGATAAAGCGCGTGGGCAGGATTCATAACATCAGGGGCGACGACCATAAAAGCAAGTTCGAAACAGCCAACGCCGACGGCCTCAAGATTCTGAAAAACCTGGAAGAGGTGAAGAGAAACTCGAACAGGAACGAGGTCATGCGAATACTGGGTGCTCCTGACAATATCACGAAGGGGCCGAAGGGGACGAAGAAGGAAGAGTGGACATACAATACATACAAGCTGACTTTTTCCATGGATGGTGATAAGGTAATGGAAAGGAAGGCGGGCCAGCCGCCCTTTAGGCCATCAATTGATTCTACCGAGTATCAATTGGCCCAAGGAGAATATGCGAAAGCCGTCGAAGCGCTGGAAATTGCACGCGCAGCGGACCCAAAGGACAACGAAACCCTCCAGGCGCTTCTGAAAGCGTATGTCGAATCGAATCGCATCGAGCCAGCGATAAAGGAATTCGAGAAGGCAATTGCCGCTGAGCCGGGGAGCAAGGTCAACCACTATGTCCTGGGCGTTCTGTATCGAACGGTCGGCAAGTATGATCAAGCGATCGCGCAATTCAAGGAGGCGCTTCGTATCGATCCGAACGATTGTGAAGCGCTGCTCGAACTTGCTGCGACGTACTACAACTGGGGAGTCGAACTCATAAACGTTGCGAGGGAGAAAGAGCTGGACACAGAGGAGTACAAACCGAAATTCGAGGCTGCACTCCCGTACATGGAGAAAGTCACTGAGTGCAAGAAAGACGATCCGACTGTCTGGGAATCGCTTGGCCAAATCTACGCACGCCTTGGCCAACAGGATAAGGCAATGAAGGCCTTCGAACAGGCAGACAAGATCCGCAAAGGTAACTAACGAATTGCGCTGAAGATTCCGTCGTGATGCCCATCGGCGAGAGACAGCGTTTCGCTGATGGGCATTTCTTTCAGCCCGCTCTCGGGAAGGAGACTTATGAACGATCAGGTACCGCCACAGCAGATCAACATTGAACTAGGGGAGAAGGAAGGGGAGGGGATTTACTCGAACCTCGCGATCATCACGCATTCGCCGGCGGAGTTCGTGATCGATTTCACGCGCGTGCTGCCGGGAGTGCCAAAGGCCAAGGTTCACGCGCGCATTGTGATGACTCCTCAGCACACCAAAATGCTGTTGAACGCGCTGAAAGATAACATCGACAAGTTCGAAAAGAAATTTGGCGAGATTAAGATCGCGGGGGATCAACCGGATAGTCAGATATTCGGATTCCACCCGCCGCCAAAAGGCGAAAAGTTCCATTGACCAAATCGTCTGAGGTTCACACGACCTCGGACGATTATGAATCAAGCCTGCGGCCACGATCGGCGGCGAGGTCCGAAGAGCTCGAATTCCTTCGGCTTCGAGTTCGTCATTCTCCCTTCCCAGCACCTACAGAATATACCTGCTGAGATCTCTGTTCTTCACAATTGAGGTGAGCTTTTGTGTCACAAGTTCCTTCGTCACTCGAACCGCGCTCGTCGGCACAGCATCGGGGGCTTCGTAGAGCAGCTCTTCGAGGAGCGTGGTGAGGATGGTGTGCAGTCGTCTCGCCCCGATGTTTTCCACCTGCTGATTGACTTCGAAAGCGACCCGGGCAATTTCCCGCACGGCTTCATCATCGAAGTCGAGCGTGATGCCTTCGGTTTGTAACAAAGCCGCATACTGCTTGAGCAGGGCGTTCTTCGGGAGAGTCAGAATCTTCACGAAGTCATCTTCGGTCAGGCTCTGGAGCTCGACCCGGATCGGGAAGCGTCCCTGCATCTCAGGGATGAGATCTGAGGGTTTCGCGATGTGAAATGCCCCAGAAGCGATGAAAAGGATGTGATCGGTCTTCACCATCCCATACTTGGTGAGGACGCTCGAACCCTCGACGATGGGCAGCAAGTCTCGCTGGACCCCTTCACGAGAGACATCCGGCCCGACCGTCTGCCCGCGGCTGCTGGCGATTTTGTCGATCTCATCGATGAAGACGATGCCAGAGTTCTCCAGGCGCTGCAGTGCTTCCTTCGTAACTTTCTCCATATCGATCAGTTTCTGGGCCTCCTCCTGGCTCAGGAGAACCTTTGCCTCGGCTACCGACAATTTGCGCTGCTTGTTTTTCTTCGGGAACAGGTTCCCGAGCATATCCTGCACGTTGATGCCCATCTCTTCGAGGCTGACGGGGCCCATCACCTGCATCAGCGGCATCTGGGGAGTGGTAACGTCGACCTCTATTGTCCGCTCATCCAGTTGACCTGCTCTCAGCTTTTCCCTGAAGCGTTCTCGGGTTCTCTCGTTTTCCTCTTCCTGTTGGGCGAGGGCCTCAGGCGTATCCGGTGAGCGGTGGCGTCGAAGAGGTGGGACGAGCACGTCGAGGATTCGTTCCTCAGCAAGCTCTCCAGCCTTTTGTTGAACCTCGGCAGTCTTCTCGGCCTTCACCATATTGACCGCGATCTCGGTGAGGTCACGGATCATGGATTCCACGTCCCGCCCAACATACCCAACTTCGGTAAACTTCGATGCTTCGATCTTGAGGAATGGCGCGTTCGCGAGCTTTGCCAGCCGCCGGGCGATTTCAGTTTTCCCTACGCCCGTTGGCCCAATGAGGATGATGTTATTGGGCATGATCTCTTCGCGCAAGTTCTCCGGCACTTGTAGACGCCGCCACCGATTGCGGAGGGCGATGGCAACCGACTTCTTGGCATTCTGCTGGCCGATGATGTACTTGTCCAGCTCCCTCACGATTTGCCGCGGCGTGAGTTCCCGAGTCGAGTCGTTCTTTTGTCTCTTTGAGATCGCCAACATCCTAGAGCTCTTCGATCGTGATATTGCTGTTGGTGTAGATGCAGATGTTTGATGCCGTTTGCAGCGATTCGTAAACGATTTCCTTCGAACTGAGCTCTGTGTGCTTCACGAGCATTCTGGCAGCAGCCAAAGCGTACATTCCGCCTGATCCGATTGCGACGATCCCGTCATCCGGTTCAACCACCTCGCCGGTTCCCGAGATGACCAGCGAGTGTTCCCGGTCGAGCGCGGCGAGCAGGGCTTCCAACTGGCGCAGGTATTTATCGGTTCTCCAGAGCTTGGCGAGCTCCACGGCTGCGCGGGCAAGCTGACCCTGATATTGCTCCAGTTTCTCCTCAAACCGGTCGAGCAGGCTGAAGGCGTCTGCAGCAGCGCCGGCGAAACCCACAAGCACAGTGTTGTTATGGAGTTTTCGGATCTTGTTCGCCTGCTGCTTCACCACGGTGGTGCCGATGGTCACCTGCCCATCGCCTCCCAGTGCGACTTTGCCATTGCGGCGAACACCGATAATTGTCGTGGCATGAACTTTCTCGAGGCTCATAAGAGTATCCGCAGCTCGTGGTGGTTGACTAGATTTTCTTGCGAAGTCGGGCAATCGGGATGCTGAGTTGCTCGCGGTATTTCGCGACGGTGCGACGCGCGATTCTTACCCCCTCGGCACCGATCATCGCCGCGATCTTGTCATCATTGAGGGGCTTCTTCGGATCTTCGGTCGCGATGATTTCTTTGATCCGCTGTTTGATCATCCGGTTGGAGACGTCCTCACCTGAGTCCGTTTCGAGACCGGAGGTGAAGAAATTCTTGAGGGAAAAAACGCCGAACTCGGTCTGGACGTACTTGCTGTTCACAACGCGGCTGATGGTGGAGATGTCAACACCAACGACTTCCGCAATGTTCTTGTAGATCATCGGTTTGAGCACTTCTCCTTCTTCAAACCACTGGCGCTGGCGCTCAACGATCGCGCGCATCACTTTCAGAAGCGTTTCGCGACGCTGGTGGATGGACGCGATGAACCACTTGGCGGCTTCGAACTTCTGCTTGATGAAATCCTTGGCTTCCTTCGATGCTTTCTTGCCCTTCGGCGCGACCATATCGCGATAGGCCTTGTTGAGCCGGAGGGTGGGAAGGTTGCGGTCGTTCAGCGTAATAATGAAGTCGCCGTTGTCGTTTCCGACGATGAAGTCGGGCGTGACGTAGTTTTCCTGCGCTGAGAACTCCCCTTCACCCGGTTTGGGGTTGAGACGCTGAATGAGCTCGATGACCTCTTTCAGAGTCTCCATTCCAATATGGAGACTGCTCGCGAGGCTGTCGAATCGCTTCAGCTTGAGGTCGTCGAAGTGAATTTCCAGAATCTTGAGGGCAAGTTCTTTCAAAAGGGGCTCGTATTTTCCCGCTTTGAGCTGAGCGATTAAGCATTCCTGCAGGTTTCGTGCCGCTATACCTGGCGGTTCAAGCTGCTGGATCCTCTTCAAAACCTGTTCAGCCCGGGCGAGAGGGATACCAAGGCTGAAACTGAGATTCAGATCTTGAACTATGAGTGAGAGCTCGCGCCGGAGATATCCATCCTCGTCAACATTTCCGATGATCTCCTCGGCGATGAGGAAGTCCGTATCATCTTCGCTTTGCAGGCGGAACTGGCTCAGGAGGCGCTCGGACATCGGGGTCGTCGACGCAAGGGGTCGCTCATACTCCGCATCCTCATCCTGGATGCGGTACGATTCAGGGCTCTTGTATCCAGCAAGGTCGTCGTTGAGATAATCCTCGAGGGAGTACGAATCGTCCGACTGCCCGTTATCCTTTCCTTCTTCTGCGGTCTTCTCTTCCGCTTCTTCGGGTGCTTCCTGTTCGAGGCTTGGCTCCATCTCGTCAGTGACCTCGAGCAGAGGGTTCAGTTCAAGCTCTGTCTTGATCCGCTGTTCCAGAGAAAGAGTCGGAAGCTGCAGCAGCTTAAGATATTGGACTTGTTGCGGCGTGAGCCGAAGCCCCAACCGCATCTGTTGCGATAGGTTAATCATACCTCAGAACGGCAAAAACATCTAGTCTGATGTGCCCTCTTGTTTCCGTCGGCAGTGCGCCAGTAACTCAGCGTACCACTCCTTACCGAACGCACCAACAAGGGATGGTTCCAAGAACTGCACGAGTGGGAGCTTTTCTCGTTCGCCTCGTTCAACCGCTGGCCGACATTCTGCAATCTGCTCATAGCGCAACCTCGTTGGTGTGCCACGGTCAATCCGAATCGGAAACAAATGGCACGAAATCGGTTTCCTCCATGTAATCTCGTTATTTAAGTACGCTTTTTCAAACGCGCACTTGGCGATGCCATGTTCAACGACCACGAACACGCACGCTCGCCGGTCGATCACCTGCGTCGTGTGTTCCCCCGGCCTACCTTGAAACATCCCCCGCTCCTCAATCGTATCCCTGTGCCGGTAGCTCAAGTATTTCCGAACTACCGGGAAAGCCTTCTCGATCTCCTCAAGTTCTTCGTCCAGCAAGGGAGCGCCGAGGTAACCTGGCCTGGTGCAGCAGCCACCCTTGCACCGGCTGAGATCGCAGGCAAACTTGGCGGCCGGAATCGCACTATCAATGAGGGTTTCTTCCACGACAGTTGCCGTGTGTGAAGTCACGGAATCGTCGCCAGAATCGAGAAATTTCAAGGACAGTATAATCATTTTTCAGCAAAAATCACAGATCTGATCGACGTCCCGGTTGACAGCCGACTTGCAATTGCCCCAGAAATCTTTCAAGTTTTGTTACAACCATTTTACTAGCTGCGAGGTCTAATACAATGTCCGAAAAAGAGTTTTTGAACAACTCCGAGGCAATGCAAGAATTGGATCTGATCCAAAGAGCCAAGCGAGGGGACATGGGGGCCTTCGAGCAGCTCGTTTATCGATATGACAAGCAGGTCTTGTCGATCGCGGCGAGGTATGTCCAGAGTTCGGAGGACGCAAAAGATATCTATCAAGAGGTCTTCATGCGCGTCCATCGCTCGTTGTCAAGGTTTCAGCTGAGGAGCCAATTCTCGACATGGCTTTTCCGCATCACGACGAACGTTTGCCTCTCCCATCGCTCCCGGCGCAAACGGCACATGCATACATCGCTGGATCAGGAAGCGGACGACGAGCATGGATATTCACTGGCGGAGAAGCTGAAAGACGGAGGTGCGGCGGATCAGCACGCAGAGAGTTCGGACGTCGCGTTGCACGTGCAGCGAGCTCTGGAAAACCTCTCGCCAAAGCAGAAACTGGTTTTCACAATGAAGTACTACGAAGGATATAAGATTCGAGAAATTGCCGAGATGCTGGGTCTGAACGACGGAACTGTGAAGAGGTATCTGTTTAGTGCAACAAAGAAAATGCGATCGGAACTGAAAGAGATTTTTGGATCGTAAGGATTCCTTGACTGGGTCATCCCTCCTTGCCATGAGGTGATACGATGAAACACCAACACATTAAAGAACTGATTCATTTGTCCTTTCTTGATGAGCTGACTGATGATGAACGTCAGGTGCTCGAGAAACATCTCCAGAGCTGTCAGGATTGCCAGGGGGAGCACGCCGGGCTGGATCGCATGCACAGGCTCGTCGCCGGGCAGAAGAATGTGGAAGTGACGGACGAGCTTCTGTGGGAAGCACGTCGAGAGCTTCGCGTGGCATTACGCTTGGAGCAAATGAAGCGGTCGAAGTGGTCTGAGCTTCTGGAGCGGATCAACATCCTGAGTCATCCGACTGTGCGTTACGCCTTTGCCGCCGCAGCGGTACTGGTGATAGGTATTGGCCTTGGATACCTCATGTTCGTGCCATCGCTGCCCGTGAGTCATTTTGTCGACACGGCCTCAACGGAAGGGGTTGCCTCCCAGCGAGGAGACACGCGGGTGTCCAACTTTCGCTTTGTGAGGCAGGGGCCGGAGAAAGGCGAAGTCGAGTTTTCTTTTGAAATGGTCACGCCTATCCGGATGAAGGGGAATGTGAACGACAATGCTGTCCAGCGAGTGTTGGCCCAGGCATTGCTGAATGACCAAAACCCGGGAGCGCGGTTGCTGATGGTGAGCACCTTGGCAAATCAAGTTGAATCCACACGACTTCCGGACGTGGAGATCAAGGCTGCCCTTATTCGTGCTGTCAGGTCTGACGCGAACGTGGGCGTTCGCCAGGAAGCCCTGAAGGCGTTGCAGAAATTCCCCCTGGATGGGGAAATCAAGCAAGCAATCATCTACGTGCTAAGATACGAAACGAATCCCTCGATGAGGATTGATGCGATCAACTACCTGGAGAAACCAGTCCTTGCCGCGAAGACGGCTGATCAAGATATCCTTGATGCTTTGAAAGAAAAAATGCAGTCAGATGAAAACAACTACATTCGCATCCGTGCGAGAAATGTCTACGAGGAGGTTAAACAACAATGAAAGACCAGATTCGTTTATTCGCAGCGGCGGTCCTGGTGGCCGCACCCACATTCCTGCTTTCGCCCTCCATTGGTGAACAGGATTCCCGCACAAAGTCGTTTACCGTCAGCAAGGGTGGGAACCTCGAGGTGACTGTCGAAGGGGGAGACATCAGGATTAATGTGTGGGAGAAAAACGAGGTCCTTGTACAGGCTGAAGGCATCGATGAGGAGGATCTCGATCGTCTGAAGATGGACCAGAGGGGGAATACGGTCCGCGTCGAATTTCGACGGCCCCGCGGCTGGTGGTCTGACGGGCACATGCGGTTCGAAATTACCCTTCCCTCTGATTTCAACGCCGAGCTGAGGACTTCGGGCGGCGATATAGAGATTCGCGGGAGCCTCAGCGGCACAATCAAAGGTGCAACCTCAGGCGGAAACGTGACTTTGGGGAACCTCAAGGGCGGTAAGGTTGACCTCTCGACTTCCGGCGGCGATATGCGCACGGGAGACATTCAAGGCGATGTCACCCTCAGGACATCAGGAGGTGACATTGAGCTCGGAAAAGTGGGGGGCGAGGTGTACGTCTCAACTTCGGGCGGTGACATTCGGGTTGAAAGCGTCGGAAAGAAGCTGAAAGCTACGACATCCGGCGGAAATATTGATGTAGGTGACGTTGGTGGTGAAGCCCGGGTTTCGACGTCTGGCGGAGATGTCAAGGTGCGTAGAGTCTCGGGGAGCGCGTCACTCAGTACCTCAGGCGGAAACATCCAGCTGGAAAGCGCCAGTGGTGAAGTCAAGGCTAACACATCCGGTGGCGATATCCGGCTCGAAGACATCAGCGGTTCCGTTGATGCATCAACCTCGGGAGGAGAGGTTGTTGCAGAATTGAAACCGACCGGCAAGGGGAGGAGCAAACTCGCTTCGTCAGGTGGCGAGATAACACTCTACATTCCAGAGAGTGCAAAAGCGACCATCGACGCTACTATCAGGATCCAGGGCCGATGGAGGAGTCGAAGGGACGAATACAAGGTGCGATCGGACTTTAAGGCGGAGTTGTACGAAAAGGACGAGGATGGAGAGGAGATCCGTGCTCGGTACGTGCTCAACGGCGGCGGTGAGGACATCCGATTGGAGACCGTCAACTCGGACATCAAGATTCTCAAACTGAAGAAATAGGGCGTCGACTGAAACGATTCTGCATCGCAGCGAGAGCCCCTGATCTGAACTGATCAGGGGTTTTTTATTTGTCCGTTGTCAACCGACCCTGCTTGGCGGCAGTCTAAATCAACAAGAATCGCCGGATTTCCCAACAGTCAGAGAAAGGGAAAACAATGCAACTTTTGCGTCGACTCTTTGTCTCGCTCATGACCGTTGCACTCTCAATCAGCTGCGCAACACTCTTTGCCCAACCGGTGATTCATCATCCTTCGAGCTTGCAGTCGCTTGAATCGAAGTGGAGATGGGCCTTAAAGGAAGTTTCTGACCAGAAACTCCAAAAGAGTGTCTGGATTGGCTACGCCATACAGCGATGGATGGGGAAAAATTCCACTATTGGGAGCTTCGACGCGGTGTCCGGTCGCACTGACTCTTCGCTGCACGAGCGGATCTACGGCCAAAGGGAAGAGCAGGGCGATGAGATTGGTGAGGAATCCGTTCGACACGAGGCGAAACGAGCGCTGGAAAGAGCAAACGATGAACGGTCAGAAGAGAAGATTCCAAAGGGCATCGCGATCCTCTTTGGATTTGATCCTCCTCCCGGAGATTTCACACAACCCCGAAAAATAGTGGTCGCCAATCTCTCGATGTCGATTGATCTTTCGGATCGTCCGTTGATCTGGCTTGGAAGGGCTCAAGACGAGGAAAGCGTCCTCTTCCTCGAACAGTTCTTTATAAACGTCAAGTCCATCAAACTGAAGGAAAGACTCCTGTTCGCCATCAGTATTCACGACAGCTCGGAGCGTGCACAGAAGATCCTTCGTGATCTGGTCGTCCAGAGCGATCATGAAAGGCTTCGCGCGAGCGCAGCGTTCTTCCTCGGTGAACGGAATCGTGACGAGGACATCTCATTGCTGCAGAAGGTCATCCTGCACGATCGCTCAAGAGAGGTGCGGGAGAAAGCAGTTTTCGGGCTGAGTCGAATGGAGTCGGATGCGGCCGTTGATGCGCTCATCGCTCTGGCTCGGCATGGTGAAGAAACGGACATGAAAGAGAAAGCTCTCTTCTGGCTGAGCGAGAAGGCGTCTGAGCGTGTCGTGGCTACTTTGAGGGAGATCGCCGCAGATGATCAGGAAATAGAAATCCAGCGCCAGGCGGTTTTCGCACTCTCTCGACTCAAGCACGGCGACGGAGTCAAGGAACTCATCGAGATTGCCAAGAACCACAAGGTTCCTGAGATTCGCAGGCAGGCAATCTTCTGGCTGGGAAGAAGCGAAGATGACCGCGCCATCGATTTTCTGGTCGAGCTCGTCCGCCGGAAGTGAGCAGTGAATTTCCTCAGCGTTCGGTAGTGTGCCAAATTCGTGATGCCGGGACTTACGTTCCGTCATGAAACCCCAAAGTGTCGGATGGCCCGCCACCGCACTTGTACTCCCGAAACCAGGACACTTCTCAAGATTGTGCTTCCTTGCTTTTCCCCTGGAATGTTCATACTCTTCGCTGAGTGGATCACCGCAGTCACCGCTTTGCTCGCTGTCAACCGATTGTCCGATCTGGTCGTCTAATGATCGAAAACCTCCAAAAGGGAACGTCCTGAATGTCCGCTGACCGGGAGCGGCAACTGATACTCCAGACCAAGGACGGAAACAATGATGCGTTTCGGGATCTGGTAGAGTTGCATATGCGGCAGGTGTACGACCTCGCCTATGGATTCGTGAACGATCACGACGATGCCGAAGATATTACACAGGAGGTATTCGTCAAAGTCCACAACTCAATCGGGTCGTTTCGGCAGGAGGCGGAGTTCAGCACCTGGCTCTATCGGATCACGACCAACGCCTCGCTCGATCGCTTGAAACAACGAAGGCGAAAAACGAAACGACAAGTGCCTTTGGAGGAATCGGAGACAATGCAACTGGCAACAAATCCTGGCCCCATCGAAAACCTCGATCTGAGCATGCACATTGAGCGTGCGCTCCACGAGCTGCCAACACTCCAGCGCGCCGTTGTCATTTTGCGGCATATCGACGGGCTGCCGACGAGAAAAGTCAGCGAGATTCTCAAGTGTTCTGAGGGGACGGTGAAGACTCATTTGCATCGGGGACTGAAAAAGATGAGAACGCTGCTTCAACATCTTAAGGATGACCGCCCATGAGGCATCGTGATGTCCGTAGGTTTTTGTATGGCTATGCTCGTGGGGATCTGGACGCCGGTCAGGCGAGGCGGATCGAGGAGCATCTCGCCGGCTGCGATCGATGCTATGCTGAATTCCAAATCCTGAAAGAGGGAATGCGACTCGTTCAGCCGATGAAGAGCAGGCCCAGTGAGCGGCGGAGTGACGCGTATTGGCATCACGTCGGTTTGAAAATCGAACATCGGATTAGAGAGGCTGGTGTCCGAAGGCCGGTGAGGTACCGTCTATGGCAGGAAGCTGAATGGTTTTTCCTCTTCCGCAGGCCGTACGCGATTGCGCTCACAACGAGCACAGCCATGGTGGTGCTGGCAGCCATTCTCTGGTTCGCCAAGGTCCGGCCTGAACTCGTTGAGCCGGCCGGCCCGGCGATGCTGGAAACGCAAGCCCAAACGGTTAACGAGGAGCTTGGAGACTACTTCCGCAGATCCAAGGTTCTGCTTGTCGGCATCACCAATCTGGGCCAGACTGAAGGACCGTCCGTCGACATTCGTGTCGAGCGCAAGGCTGCGCGCCAGCTGGTTCAGCAGGCACGAATGTTTGAAGACCGTGGAATGGATGAACGATCGAGGGCCTTGATCCAGGCACTGGAGAAGATCCTGATCGAGCTGGCGAACATGGAAGACCGTGCCAACGTGCCGGATGTCGAGCTTATCCGCACAGGCATTCGAAATGAAAATATGCTGTTCAAGATACGGATGGCAGAGACACGGTACAGTCAGCCTTTCACTACTGCAACTCTCCGGTCTCAGCAGGAGATGGAGAGGTAACCTTTTGAGGATTGAGACTATGAACCGACGAACGATGTACATCGTGAGCTCGATGATCTTTTCATCGCTTGCTTTCAGTGCGCAGCAACAGGCGGTTGGCGTTGCTCCGCCAGCGCATCACACTTTGCCGGCCGTTGTGGGTGCAGGACCGCGCGGGATGCCACCGATTCCCGACTTCATCGGCAGAAGTGAAGCCACGCCCGCGCAAATCCTCGGAATTCCTGATCTGCTGGATGCGGACGGAGATGGCCAGGACGATCCGGGGTACGCAACGTACAAGTCCGGGTATGACCTCATCTTGCAGGAGAAATGGGCGGAGGCGCGAAAGAAGTTCGCTGAGATGATCTCGAAATATCCGAAGAGCAAATATGTGGATGATGCAGAATACTGGTGGGCGTATTCCTGGAAATACTCCGAGGTGAAGAAGGCCATTGAGTCGTACAAGAGATTCCTGAAGCAATATCCAAACAGCAACTACTACGACGATGCCGTCGTCGATCTGAGTCGGCTCGAGACCCCCTCCCCGACACCGGCGTTGGCTACAGCTCCGGCAGTGGTTGGTGTCCCGAGACCCGGCGTTCCGACAACAGGTATCTTTACCCCTCGTCCTCCCCGTCAGGAAAGGGACGATGAGCTGGACATGAAAAAGGAAGCGTTGCTGGCCATTGCGCGCTCGAGCAAAGATAAGTCGACGTTTGAGTTGTTGAAAGAGGTCGCTCTGGACACGAACCAGCCGAGGGAGATGCGCGAAACGGCCTTCTATATGCTGCGTGAATTCAAGGGCCAGGATGCCACGGACGTGTACATGCATGTCATCAGGAGTGGAGAAGACGTCAAGATCAAGCAGAACGCCATCTATTGGCTCGGTCAGACCGGTCGTGAGGGTGAAGAGAAAGTGTATGCAATGATCAAGGAGATTGCGCTCGATCCGAAGCAAGAGCGGGAAACTCGCGAGGCGGCAATGCACTCGCTGCGAGAGATGCGTAAAGGCGAGGTTATCGATGTATTTGTGCAGATGGCGAGGAGCGATCCCGACAACCGCATTCGGCAAACCGCGCTCTACTACATCGGACAATCGGCCCGGGCTGATGAAGGGCGCGCCTATCAGATCTTGCGGGGATATGCGTTAGACCAGAATCAGGATCGGAGCCTTCGAGAATCTGCCTTCCACGCACTTCAAGAGTTGAAACGGTCCGGCGCCTTCGAGCTCTTCGTCGACATCGCGAAGAAGGATCCGGATGAAAGAATCCGTGGAACTGCACTGTACTACATCGGAGAGGCGGGAAAGAACGACCCGGAGAAAGTCCTGAACATCTACAAAGAATTCCTCATGGATCAAACGCAGCCCCGCAAGGTTCGGGAATCGGTGATCTATTCTCTCTCCAATTTGCGCCATGACAGTGTGCTTGATCTGTTGATCCAGACTGCAAAGAGTGATCCCGACGAAAGAATCCAGGAAAACGCCATTTACTATATCGGACAACTCGGGAAGAAGAAAGCGAAGTCGATCGAGGTCCTGACGAAGCTCTTTGATGAGATCCCGAAGGATCGCACGAAGTCGCTGGAGAATGTCCTTTATGCGGTCGCATCCATCGGGACAGACCAGTCTGTGGAATTCCTCGGGAAAGTGGCCAAGACCCATGAGGATATGAAGCTCCGCCGCACGGCGGTCTATTATCTCGGCTCCATCGGCGGCGAGAGGGCGAGGGCGGTCCTGTACGATATTCTCAAAGGCAAATGATCGGCGACATCGATGTGGTTCCCGTCGTATGCGTTGATCCGCAGTTTGTCACCTCAGAAGTATCTGCGGTGACAAGGCGAGGTCTGTGCTGTGTCATATCCTGAAAGGGAAATGATCAGGTCTGCCGTCAGAGCTCCCGATCGGCCTGGCCAGTCGGGAGCTCCGGGTATCTGACCTCCTACGTGACGAACTGCACTCAAGCATCCATCCCTACAAACCCTGGACCTGGCCCATCGCTCGTTGTCCCTGCAATAAGAATAGCGTCTCCAACTGATCATTCCGGGCTGGCATTCATTCCTGTCGATCCCGAGACTCGAAAGCTGTTCACTATTTAGTGCAGTTCGCTGAGTGACTCATTCGTCCCGATTGGTCGAGGTGCTCGACCCGTGAAGGTCGCAACCATTTGGTGTGATGCGCAGTCTAACATATGTATCTCACCGAAGCGATCTCAAACTCAATGGAGGAGAGTATGCGGGAGAGGATTCCTTTTGCTCTTGTTCTCATCTCATTGCTATTGCCTTCCATCCTTTTCTCTCAAGCCCAATCTTCGTCACCCACAACACCGTCATCGGTCTCTGCTCAACTGAAGGTCGTGGCAGTACGCACGTCGGAGCCAGTCGTTGTCGACGGTGTCTTGTCTGAGTCTGTCTGGCGAAGGCCGGGCGTGACGGATTTCAAGCAAAAGCGTCCCTTTGAGGGATCTGCCCCGAGTCAGAGGACAGAGGTCTGGGTCGCTTACGACGGTGAAGCAGTGTACGTCGCTGCAAGGATGCACGACACGGCTCCGGATTCCATCATGCAGGTGCTCGGGAGACGCGACCAGGATCTTACGGCCGACTGGTTCGCCCTCTATATCGATCCTTACTATGACAAGCGAAGTGGATTCTTTTTTGCGGTCAGCGCTGCAGGATCACTCGTTGATGGAACGTTGTACAACGACGAGTGGGATGACGATACCTGGGACGGTGTGTGGGAGGGCAGGGCGCATATTGATGGTGAGGGGTGGACGGTCGAGATGAAAATCCCGTACTCGCAGCTTCGGTTTCAACAAAAACCGAGCTATGTGTGGGGCGTCAACTTCCGGAGGAGCATCGGGCGTCACTACGAGCGGGATTTCATAGTGTATACTCCGAACAAAGAAAGCGGGTTTGTGTCGCGGTTCGTTGACCTGGTGGGAATCGACAACGTGACTCCTCCGCGTGACATCCAGGTTCTGCCATACATCACAACGCGAGCGGAATACACACAGCATCCGCCGAACGATCCCTTCCACGACGGCTCAAGATACCTCCCCGGCCTCGGTGCCGACTTTAAAGTAGGGCTTGGCAGCAACCTCACGTTAGATGCGACGGTGAATCCCGATTTCGGGCAGGTGGAGGTGGATCCTGCAGTTGTCAACCTTAGCGACGTCGAGACGTTCTACCAGGAGAAAAGACCATTTTTTATCGAGGGAGCTAACACCTTCTCGTTTGGTCGAGGCGGCTCGAACAATTACTGGAGCTTCAATTGGGGCGACCCCGATATTTTTTACAGCAGGAGAATCGGTCGTTCGCCGCAAGGCAGTCTCCCTTCGTACGATTATGCCGATCTTCCACTCGGTACACATATCATCGGAGCAGGCAAATTGACGGGCAAGATCGGTGGCACCTGGAATATCGGAATGATCCACGCCCTGACGTCCCGTGAGTTCGCGGAGATCCAAAGCGGCAACGTGAAAAGCAGCGCTGAAATTGAGCCTCTCACATACTACGGTGTCGCTCGTGCCCAGAGGGATTTCAACGAGGGGAAGCAAGGACTAGGTGTGATGACGACGCTCGCGTCCAGGGACTTCTCCGACCAGTCCCTGCGCGACCAAATCAACAGCAATGCGCTTGTCGTGGGTGTTGACGGGTGGACATTCCTTGATTCCGACAAGTCCCTTGTCTTGACTGGCTGGAGCGCTCTCTCAACCGTCCACGGCAATCAAAGCCGAATGATCGCACTTCAAAGAGAATCGCGTCACTACCTCCAGCGTCCCGACGCGAGCCATGTACGTGTGGATAGTGCTGCGACGTCTCTCACCGGCTATGGTGCGCGATTCATGGTCAACAAGCAGAAGGGGTCAATGACCCTCAACGCCGCGATCGGCCTCATCGACCCGAAGTTCGACGTCAACGATCTCGGATTCTTGTGGCGGACGGACGTCATCAACTACCATTTCGCCACGGGGTACAAATGGACGGATCCGACAGGGTGGTACAACAACATTAATTTCAACGTCGCCATCTTCGGCAGCTACAATTTCGGCGGCATCAAAACGTGGCACGGATACTGGGCGAGTGGGTACTGGGAATTGCCCAGCTTTTACAGCTTCCGCCTGGCTTACGCCTACAATCCTTACTCCTACGACACGCGCAGCACGAGGGGCGGGCCGACGATGCTGAATCCATTGGGGTGGGAAGTTGATTTCGGCTTCAGTTCCGACAGCAGAAAGCCAGTGGTGCTGGGACTCTACGGGTTTACCTACTTGGGAGGCGGCGGGGAGCAATACAGCACAGAAGCAGATATTCAGGTCAAGCCGATGCCGAACATTACGTTGAGCGTCGGACCGAGTCTCAGCCGGAACATCATCCAGGCGCAGTGGGTGGGTTCCTACGAGGATCCCTTCGCAACGAAAACCTTCGGCAGCCGGTACGTCTTCGCTGATCTCAATCAAGTCACGCTCGCTGCAAACATTCGTTTGAATTGGACTTTCACACCGCATCTGAGCCTGCAGCTCTTCGCGCAACCTCTCATCTCCTCGGGTGCATATCGTAATTTCAAGGAGTTCTTGCAGCCGAGCACGTTCAACTTCCAAGTCTTCGGAACAGCCGGTTCAACGATCAAAGAACAGCGGGATGTGGCGGGGGCAGTGGCAGCATACGAAGTCGACGCAGATGGGGCGGGTCCGTCGCAGCTGTACTCTTTTAGCAATCCCGACTTCAACTTCAAGTCGCTTCGCGGTAACGCGGTGCTGCGGTGGGAATATCGTCCGGGCTCAACACTCTACCTCGTGTGGACGCAGAGCCGCTCCGACTCAGAGACACTTGGGGAGTTTCAATTCAACCGTGCAATGAGCAGACTCTGGAGTGCACGACCCGACAACATCTTCATGCTCAAGTTCACGTATTGGTGGTCTCTGTAGGATCTGAGGGAGAGGCGCACGTCTAGAATTTGATGAACATCTTTCCCGGCAGCTGGCGCACCAGGCCTTTGAATTCGAGGGAGAGGAGGTTCACAAGAGCGTCAGAGGTGCTCATCGCGGTTTGCTCGGCGATCGCGTCGATGTGTAGCGGCTCCGTTCCCAACACGTCAAGCAACGTTCGTTCAAAGATCGTGACTTCGACCGCGGGCTCTGGCTCACGCTCTTTCTTCAGAATATGCCGGAGCTTCGGTCGGAGCTCTTCGAGAATATCTTCCACACTTGACACCAGTTTCGCCCTTCCTTCGCGTATCAATTTGTTTGGCCCGCTACTCCGCTTCTCCGTGATGTTCCCCGGGATAGCAAAAACCTCTCGGTCCTGATCCAACGCCGTTGTGGCTGTGATCATCGCTCCACCGTCTTCCGCGGATTCGATAATCACCGCTCCGAGCGAGAGTCCGCTGATGATGCGGTTTCGTCTCGGAAAATTTGGCGCATCAGGCTTCGCGCCCATCGGGAATTCGGAGAGGACGGCACCCTCCTCAGAAATGTTTTCCAGAAGCTTTCGGTTCTCGGGCGGATAGGGAACGTCCAAGCCTGACCCAAGGACCGCGATCGTTCGACCGCCTGCTTTCAGTGTCGTGGTGTGCGCAATGGTGTCGATGCCTCGCGCCAATCCGCTGACAATCGTCAGACCGAGCCGGGCGAGTTCGCGGCTGATGGTTTCTGAGACGTTTTGGCCGTATGGTGTGGGGTGACGTGTCCCGACAATAGCGATCGAGTGCTTGTCATCTGGAATCAGCTCGCCGAGAACGAACAGCAACGCCGGCGGGTCGTAGATCTTTTTCAGGAGCTCGGGATACTCCTTGTCCCAGAACGTAACGATCCTTCCGCCGGATTTGTTCAGCCGCTTGAGCTGTTCGTCTGCAAACTCCTCAGCGCCTTCGTGGTGGGCGATATTGGACGCAAGTTTCTTGTCAATGCCAGGGACTTTGATCAGTTCGCGCGGGCTTGCTCTCAAGACCTCAGCCGGATCAAAAAAATGCGAGAGAAGGGCGCGAATCTTCTGTGGCCCTATACGAGGGACGAAGGAAAGTTGGAGGAGATCGCGAACGTTGAACATCGTCAAGCGAGACGTTTCGGGTCAGGTGAAGAAAAAAAGGAAGTGCTTCCGCCAGCCGAGTGGAGATCCGAACGAGTTCTGGACCTAGAAAGAAAGCATCTGTCCAGTGAATCTCGCCACCAAGTCGTCGGCCTCGCGTTTCGTCGGTGCCTCCGCTATGATTCGAACGATTGGCTCTGTATTAGACTTCCGAAGGTGAATCCAGGAGCCCGGAAAATCAATCTTGAGCCCGTCAGTGGTGTTGATTCGTCCCGCCGAAGAGAACTGCGTTTCGAGCCTCTTCAGTAACTCGTCGGCGTTCAATTTACCCAGTTCGACCTTGCCTTTGGTAATCATATACTGCGGCAAAGACTGCTTGAGTTCAGAAATTGTCCCACCAAACTCCGCAAGATGTTGCAGTGTCAACCCGATGCCCACCAGCGCGTCGCGGCCGATATGCGATGCCGGAAGGATGACCCCACCACTCCCTTCGCCGCCCACGATGGCCCCGACTTCCTTCATCTTCTTTGCGACGTTGATCTCTCCGACCGCTGTGCGAATAACCTCTGCGCCATAGGTACGGGCGATATCGTCAACAGCCCGGGTGGTGGACAGGTTAACGACAACCCTTGCCGATTTCGAATCGCGAGATTTCAATTTCGAATTCTGCTTGGTTTCTCTTTCGAGCACAAACTTGATGACGCTGGCGACCGTATATTCCTCACCAAACGGCTCTCCCTTCTCATTGATCAGCACGAGCCGATCGACGTCCGGGTCGACCGCGATTCCAAGGTCCGCTTTTTCTTCACGGACACGCTGGCAGAGATCGGTGAGATGTTCCGGCACGGGTTCGGGAGGATGGGCAAAGACTCCTGAGACATCGCAATGCATTTCAATCACTGCGCACCCGAGTTCTCTCAACAATCTCGGGACAATCATGCCTCCTGCAGCATTTACGCAGTCCAGAACGACCTTGAATTTCTTCTGGCGAACCTTCTGCACGTCAAGGTAAGGTAGGGAGAGGACATTGTGGATATGCTCGTCGATGAACGCCGGGTCAGGCGTATGCGTTCCTTGCTTGTTCCAAGGTGTGTACAATCGTGGTTTTTTTTCTGCTAGTTCCCAGAGCAGGCGATTCTCGTCGGCGTCAAGGAACATCCCGGTCGGCGCAACGAATTTCAGGCCATTCCATTCGATGGGATTGTGACTTGCGGTAATCGAGATGCCACCGGCAGCCTTCTTTTTCTCGACAGCAAGTTGAACCGTCGGGGTGGGACAGACACCAAGAGCGATGACGTCGCACCCCATTTGAAGCAAGGTCGAGGCAACGATGTTCCCGATGCTCTTACCTGTGATCCTTCCGTCACGTCCGATAACCATTGTTCCGCGGTCACAGAATTCCGCGTAAGCTGCAGTGTACTTGACGATCACCTCGGGTGTCAGGCTGCTCCCGACAATGCCTCGAATCCCCGAGATGCTCACCATTAATGACATGCTGATGTCGACTCCTAAAAGTGCATCGAATTTAAGAAACGGGGGTCCCATAAGCAAGGTGAGTCTCTGATGTGTTCTTCCACCAACCTGGCTGGCTTGACAGTTGTCCCGTGCATCGTTAACTTGTGACTGACCGACTGGGCGTAATCCATGGAACTGAGCGAAGAGGACAAGAGGAAACTTCTTCGAATTGCCCGAAACTCTATCGAGTCTGCTCTTACAGGGGCACCGCCGAAACCTGAGGAGTCGTATGGCGGGGCGATGAGCGAACCGTGTGGAGCGTTTGTGACGATTCGTCTTCACAATGATCTCCGCGGATGCATCGGGTATATTGAGGCGCGCATTCCGTTGTTCAAGACCATCGAAGAGGTTGCTCAGAAAGCAGCTTTTGAGGATCCTCGCTTTCCTCCGCTGAGCGCGGACGAGTTGCAGGAGGTTGAGATTGAGATTTCGGTTCTTACACCGTTGAGAAAAATCTCCGACGTGAACCAGATTGAAGTTGGCAAACACGGCCTCGTCGTCGATGCAGGTTACACGCGCGGCCTTCTGCTTCCGCAAGTGGCGACAGAGTATGGGTGGAACCGTGAGCAATTCCTCTCGCATACAGCACGCAAAGCCGGCCTGCCGCCCGATGCATGGAAACACAAGGACGTTGATCTGTATGTGTTCACCTCCAATGTCTTTTCCGAATCCGAACTCCAACCCTCACATCATTAAGCACTGACCGAGGATTCAACAATGGCTCGCGTTCGTCAACCTGCTGTTGCCGGGGCGTTCTATGACGCGGACCCGGACGTCTTGCGTCGCCACGTCGATTCGCTATTGGATCAAGCAAGAGGAGCAACTGTCAAGGGATCGATCATGGGTCTTGTTTCGCCCCACGCGGGGTATGTGTATTCTGGATCCACGGCGGCGGTGGGGTACAGGCTTCTTCGGGGGAAGTCGTACGATGCCGTCATTCTGGTGGGGCCCAGCCATCGAGAGTTCTTCACCGGTGCGTCAATCTATCCCGGTGATTCATACAGAACACCGCTCGGCGACGTGCCTGTTCATAAGGAAATGAGGGATGAGCTTGTGAAAGAAGGCGGCACGATCATGCTCTCTGATGCCGGCCATCGAGGCGAGCACTGCCTGGAGGTACAACTTCCATTCCTTCAACGAGTGCTCGGCGAGTTTTCCATCGTGCCAATTATTATTGGCAATCAGCGTCGGGAATTCTGCCTGGCGCTGGGCAACGCTCTCGCGAAGGCGGCAAGCCGCCGAAATGTCCTGCTCGTCGCAAGCAGCGATCTCTCTCACTACCATCCATACGACGAAGCGGTCAAGCTCGACCGCCAGGTGATAGGACTTGTTGAAGCGCTTGACGAGAAAACCATGATGGATCAAATCGAGGAGGAGCGAATTGAAGCCTGCGGCGGCGGGCCTGTCGTTTCGGTCATGCATGCTGCAAAACTCCTGGGTGCAAACCGGTCGCAAGTGCTGTTTTACTGCAATTCCGGTGACGTCACCGGTGACAAGGACGCCGTAGTCGGTTACCTCTCTGCTGCATTCCTGCAGGTTAATTAAGTGACACCTCGAAGACGACCTCTCCGAGTGAGCATCATTGGGGCAGGGGCTGTCGGAACGACGCTGGCTGTGATGCTCCACCGCCGTGGCTTTCCAATTGTCTCGGTCATTAGCAGGCATCGAACCAGCGCGAGGCGCTGCGCGGAACTGGTTAGTTGTCCACAGTACTCAACGACCCTCAAGAGGCTTGCGGGCGAAACAGACCTGCTTGTGATAGCTGTACCAGATGAAGAGATTCGGTCTGTTGCACGACATCTCTCCTCGCGGGTCGATGTTGATTTTCGTGGACTGAAGGTGTTCCACACGTCCGGTTCTTTGACAAGCGCCGAATTGTATCCACTGCGCCGGCGAGGGGCGTTGACGTTCTCGCTGCATCCGATGCAGACCTTTCACGCGTCACTCACGACCAGGCTTCAACTCCAGTCGATGAAAGGCATCAGCTACGGAGTTGAGGGTACGAGGCGGTCCATTCCTTTTGCAGTGAGTCTTGTTCGTTCGCTCGGCGGGAAAATCTTCGTTGTTCCAAAAAAAGAGAAAATTTCGTATCATCTTGCGTGCGTTCTCGCTTCGAACTACCCAATCGCGTTGCTGGCGGCAGTCGAAGAGGTTGTTGCCCGATTTGTGCGCCCACCCCGGCTTCGGCATTTCGAGCGGTTGATCGAAACGAGTATCCAGAACGCTCTTGATCATCGACCGCAGAGGGCATTGACAGGCCCTATTGCGAGGGGAAGCATGAGGATCGTCGAGGCTCACATGCAGGTGCTGCGTCGGCGATCATCGTTGCGATCAGTGTATCGCGCTCTCGGAATCTATGCCGTAGAATTGAGTCGCCGGGCGGGCAGGCTGACCAGGAAGCAGTCACAGGCACTGAAGGAGATGCTCTCGAAAACTTAATGATTGTTGACTATCATATACACACAAATCTGTGCAAACACGCAGAGGGAGATGTTGAGCAATACATCCTGAAAGCCATTGAGCTCGGTTTTGACGAAGTGGGTTGTACTGACCACTCTCCGATGCCGAACAATTTCGACGAACGACACCGCATGTCGTTGGAGCAATATTATGAACTGTATGCTCCAACGGTCTCCGAAATGGCTGAAAAATACAAAGACAAAATAGTTGTGGAGCGGGGTCTGGAGGCAGAGTTCTATTCCGGAAGCGAGGAGTGGGTGAGGCGGTTCATCGGCGAGAATGGCTTCGATTTCGTGATCGGCTCCGTCCATTTCGTTAAGAACTCAGAATCTGAGATGCCACTCTTCGGTCGCGAGTATGAGGAAGCCGAGCTGGAAAGGTTTTGCGAAGGATATTTCGAAACCGTAAGGGCGTCAGCCAAGAGTGGCATGTTTGACATCATCGCGCATTTCGACCTTATCAAGAAATTCGGCTCTCGCTCGTCAAAAAGGATCGACGAGCTCATCTGGGAGGCAATGAAGGAGATCAAGCAGTCCGACCTCTGTATTGAGATCAACACCTCGGGGCTCCGAAAGCCGGAGGCCGAGACATATCCCGGCGAAAAAGTCCTCGCGCTTGCCAGAGAGTTGAAAATCCCGCTGACACTTGCCTCCGATGCGCACAAGCCGGCGGATGTGGGAAGGGATTTTGACAAGGCGATTGCGTTGTTGGAGAAGTACGGCAACGGAAGATTGAGCGTCTTTAACAAACGCCAGCGAGAAGAAGTGAAGATATCGAGATTATGAAAGCACTCATTGCCAGCGGTGGCCGGGGCACGCGACTGCGCCCGATTACGCACACGCAGAATAAGCATCTGATCCCGATCGCTAACAAGCCGATCCTGCAATATGCAATCGAGGCGGTTGCCGATGCGGGGATCAAGGACGTTGCGATTGTGCACAATGCGGAGAGCCTTGAGGTCCCCGAGCATGTCGGTGATGGCTCACGATGGGGTGTAAACATCACGTACATTCCGCAAGAGCGTCCGGGCGGACTCGCGCAAGTAGTCCAACTGGCCGAAAGCTTTGTGCACGGCGATAGTTTCGTGTTTTACCTTGCCGACAATATGGTCGTTGGAGGGATCGGCAGGTTTCTCGAAGACTTCAGACGGAACGCCTGCAATTGCCTGCTGACTCTTGCTAAGGTGAACGACCCGGAGCGCTTCGGCGTTCCTGAGATCAAGGACGGGAAGATTGTCCGCGTGGAAGAGAAACCGCGCCTTCCGAAGAGCCAGTACGCCGTGGCAGGTATCTATGTGTACGACCACCATATCTTTGAAGCAGTCCGGAGCCTCAAGCCGAGCGCCCGAGGTGAGCTTGAGATCTCTGATGCCCACCAGTACCTGATCGATCACGGATTCTCGGTCGCTTATACTGAGATCACAGGATGGTGGAAGGATACGGGAAAGCCCGAAGATCTTCTCGAGGCGAATCGCTTGATCCTCGAAAACCTGGGACCCCGGAACGAAGGCGAAGTGGACAAGGAGTCAGAAGTGAGCGGAAAAGTAATCACTGAAAAAGGATCAAGGATCATCAAGAGCAAGGTGCGCGGTCCTGCTATGGTCGGCAAGAACTGTGTTATAGAAAATAGCTACATCGGCCCTTTCACTTCAATTGGTGATGGGACCGAAATCCGAAACAGTGAGATTGAATACAGCATCGTCTTGAAAGGCTGCAAGATCTCAGGTGTTGCCACTCGCATCGAAGGGAGCATACTCGGCAACGACGTCGAAATCGCTGAGACGCACGTTAAGCCGCGCGTTCATCGCTTCATGATTGGTGACCAGAGCAGGGTGGAGGTGGCGTAAGCATTCAGAATGTCATCCAGAGATTTGATTTCAACCAATACTATCTATTTGAGCTGGATCGGAAATCATGCTAACCCAAGTCACGGTAAAATCATTTAAGAGGTTGCACGACGCAACTATTCCGCTGGACAACCCAGTCGTACTAGCTGGCCCGAATAACTCTGGCAAGACGACTGCAATTCAGGCCTTATCTACATGGCATTTTGCATTGAGAAGGTGGCTTGACAAGCGATCAGAAAAACAGGGGAAGACTGGAAAGAAAAAGACTGGAGTTCCCATCTCGAGAAGAGATTTTACTCCAGTGCCCCTTAGGGAAGCAAATCTCTTGTGGGAAAACCGCAAAGTCTTGTCTTCAATTCCCAGAGTCAACACGCCAATCCTCCTTCAGCTAATCGTCAAAGGGCGAGAACAAGACAGAGAGTGGGAATGTGGAATTGAGCTACAGTATGCAAACCCTGAGCTTTTTTACTGTCGCCCCACGAAGGGCTCGGACATTCCGAAGGAAGCAGAGAAAGTGCAGATAGTGCACGTGCCGCCCCTCGCCGGGATGAAGACTGAAGAGGGTCGAAGAGACATCGGTGAGCAGAATCTCATAATTGGTGAAGGGCGACCAGGGGAGATATTGCGCAACTTGCTGCTTGAGATCTATGAGAACAAAGATAAATCCCTTTGGCCCCAGTTGGAAGGTGATGTCGCTGAAATCTTCCAGGTGAAAATCCTTTCTCCGCAATACTCCCGAGGGCAAGCTTATATTTCGGTCGAGTATATCCCTGGATTGCCCCCAGAAGGACGTAAAAACGGCCTACCTACGCTTGATATCGCCTCAGGTGGAAGCGGCTTTCACCAGGTTTTGCTTCTCTTGGCTTTTTTCTATGCTCGTCCGGGCTCCATACTCTTGCTGGATGAACCAGACGCACATCTGCACGTCATCCTGCAAAGAGACGTTTACGACCACCTGGTTAAGATCGCGGAGGCAAGGAATTCTCAACTGATTATCGCGACTCATTCTGAGGTCATCCTTGATCGGACAGAGCCAACGAATATTGTTGCCTTCACTGGTCCCAATCCCCATACATTGGTTTCGACTGCACAGAGGGCGCAACTCCGCAAAGGGTTGACTGAAGTACGAAGCGTTGACTTTCTTCTTGCTTCTCAGAAGGGCGGTGTTCTGTATGCGGAGGGATCTACTGATCTGTCCATTCTCAAAGCGTGGGCCCAAGTACTCCATCATCGTGCGACGGAGTTTCTTTCGTCTGCATTCTTCAAGGCGATTGAGGGCAATGAAATCGGCAAAGCCCGAAACCACTTCTATGCACTGTATGAAGCTTTCCCCGATTTTCGAGGAGTGTGTATTCTGGATAAGACAGATACCCAGCTGCAGCAGACGCAGCTGGTTGAGACGATGTGGCGTCGAAGAGAGATAGAAAACTACTTGATAGTTCCTTCTGCCATTGACAGGTTCTTGAGTGGGACAAACAATGATCTCTTCTCCGAGCGGATTGCCGCAGTGGCTCGTGAATGGATGAACGCACAGCTTCCTCCGGAGGCCTACAAGGATCCATTCTCTGATCAGGCCACATTGATGGACATTAAGGCGAGCGAGAGTTTCTTCGAACAAATGTTCGATCACATAAGAGCTAGGACAAATATTTACCTCAATTATTCCAAATCAAATCTTTACATCTTGGCATCGAGTTTCAAGCCTGCTGAGATTCACCCGGAAATTAAGGAGAAGCTCGACCTAATTGCACAAACACTGTGCAGAACAGGTTAATACAGTGAAATAGTTGCGTGCTAATCATGGGTACATTCAAACATCGGGACATTGAACCATGAACTACCAAACTCTACTCGTCGAGAATCGAAATAAGATAGCTTTTGTGACGGTTAATCGTCCAGACAAGCTCAACGCGCTCAACGCACAGGCGAAGGACGAGTTGAGGCAGGTCTTCGCGAGCATTAAGAGCGACTCGGCCGTTGACGTCGTCATACTCACAGGTGCGGGCGAGAAAGCATTCGTTGCAGGCACGGACATTAAGGAATTGACTGATCTCGATCGTGCATCCGGGCAGGCCTTTTCCGAGGGAGGACAAGCTGTTTCCAATCTGATCGAAAATCTCGGTAAACCTGTCATTGCAGCGGTGAACGGCTATGCGCTTGGCGGAGGGGCGGAGCTCGCATTGGCGTGCCATATCCGAATCTCCTCCGAGAATGCAAAGTTCGGTCAGCCGGAAGTCAATCTCGGCGTGATTCCGGGTTATGGTGGAACTCAACGGCTGGCCCGCCTCGTTGGGAAGGCAAAAGCAATGGAGATGATATTGACCGGCGACCCGATCGACGCGCAGGAAGCCCTCCGCATCGGTCTCGTCAGCAAGGTCGTTCCGCAATCTGAGCTGATGAGGGCGGCGGAGGAAATTGCCCAGAAGATTCTTGCCAAGGGGCAGATCGCGGTCCGGAAGGCCATTCAAGCCGTCAATGCTTCTCAGGAGAAATCGCTCACCGATGGTCTGGCCGTTGAAGCGACACTGTTTGGCGAGTGCTGCGCAACAGAGGATTTCAAAGAAGGAACCCGGGCTTTCCTCGAAAAGAGGAAAGCGGCCTTCAAGAACAAATGATGGGTGAAGTGGAATTCATCGAGTACCGCCAAGCAATCATTCAACCAAAGAGGAAAATGAGTCAGAACAAGAACACAGGTGTTGATCAGTCGAAGCTGATGGACAAGATCGTTTCGCTCGCGAAGCGTCGCGGATTCGTCTATCAGTCAAGTGAGATTTATGGCGGTTTGAACGGATGCTGGGATTACGGACCGCTTGGGGTGGAGATGCTGAACAACCTCAAGCAGCAGTGGTGGAAGAACATGACATACCGCGAGAATGTGGAGGGTATCGACGCCAGTATTTTGATGCACGCGCGGGTGTGGGAGGCGTCCGGTCATGTCAAAAACTTCACGGATCCGATGGTGGACTGCAAGCAATGCAAGGCACGCTACCGGCTTGACGTGCTCTTTGAGGATCTCTCCTTGAAGAAAAAGAAGGAAACCCTTCGCGAGCTTGAGCCCGGGAAATTCGACGGTCAGGTGAACGACGAGGTTGTTCTTGAAGAGTTCGCGAAGTGCGTTGCCACAGACGCGGATGCTGCGCGGGTTGCCATGGTCCTGCCGTGCCCAAACTGCGGGACGAAAGGGTCGTTCACAGAGGCCCGCAAGTTCAATTTGATGTTCAAAACCTTTATTGGACCGGTTGAGGATTCTTCGGCGGTTGTCTTTCTGCGGCCTGAGACGGCACAGGGCATTTTCGTGAATTTCTTGAACGTCCAGACGGCTTCACGGTTGAAACTCCCGTTTGGCATTGCTCAAATCGGCAAGGCGTTCCGAAACGAGATCAACACAAAGAACTTCCTCTTCAGGACGCGAGAATTCGAGCAAATGGAAATGCAGTTCTTCGTCAAGCCCGGAACCGATGAGGAATACTTCGAGTACTGGCGCGCTGAAAGGATGAAGTGGTTTGTCGAGCTCGGGATGAAGAAGGAAAAGCTCCGGTGGCACCAACACCCGAAAGACAAACTGGCGCACTACGCGAAGGACGCGTACGACATTGAGTACGCATTCCCCTTCGGCTGGGGTGAAATCGAAGGCGTCCATAATCGAACGGACTATGATTTGTCCCGGCATGAGGAGTATTCCGGCAAGAGCATGAAGTATTTCGACGAGCAGTCAAAGGAGAAATGGACACCCTTTGTCATTGAGACATCCGCGGGGGCTAGCCGGTCGTTCATGGCCTTCCTGGTTGATGCATACAATGAGGAGGAGGCTCCAACGGCTGAGGGGACGATGGAAACGCGCGTTGTCCTGACACTCCATTCAAAGCTCGCGCCTACCAAAGTTGCGATCTTCCCACTGGTCAATCGCGATGGTATGCCTGAGGTTGCGAGAAAGATCGAAGTGGACCTCCGTCCGCACTTCCGCGTCTTCTACGACGAAAGCGGCGCCGTTGGGCGACGATACCGGCGTCAAGACGAGGTGGGCACACCATACTGCGTCACCGTCGACTCACAGACGCTGCAGGATCAGACTGTGACGATTCGTGATCGAGACACTATGAAGCAGGAGCGAATTGCCATCGCAGCTATTCGCACCTACGTCTCTGAGAGGATCGTGTAAGTTGTCTCTCCGCTCCGATTCAACGCTCATCGGTGCCTGTACGCCAAGCTCCCCCTGGAAGCTCGCTCTCTTCTACTTCCTGGTTTCTTCTATCGCAAAGGGCCAGTGGATTGAGGATCCCGCTGTCGATGCTCGAGTTCAACAGGGCATCGAATACATTTATAATATCGAGTTCGATAAGGCTGACAAGGAATTCGCGGAAGTTGTTCGGCTGAAGCCCGAGCATCCGGCGGGCTATTTTTTCCAGGCGATGACTCAATGGTGGCGGATCCTGAGCAATTTTGACGATGAATCACAGGACAAGCCTTACTTCGACATGCTCGAGACGGTAATCAAGATGTGCGAGAAACGGCTCGACGAGAATGAGAACGACGTCACCGCTCTCTTTTTCAAGGGAGGGGCCGTCGGGTTTCGGGGGAGATTGAAGGCCAACCGCGGGTCGTGGCTCGGTGCTGCCAATGATGGTCTGGTCGCACTGCCGGCCGTCCGCAAAGCACACGCACTCGAGCCAGACAACTACGATGTTTTGCTGGGAATCGGCATCTACAATTACTACGCAGATGTCATTCCCAACCAGTATCCCATCGTGAAACCCTTCATGCTTTTCCTCCCGCGCGGAGACAAAAAGGAGGGGCTGGAGCAATTAGAGCTGGCGTCGCAGAAGGCGAGATATGCGAAAGCCGAGGCCACGTATTTCCTCCTGCAGGCGTATATGCAGTATGAGAAGAACTATATCCGTGCCCTCGAGATCGCCCGAGAGCTGAACAGGAAGTATCCTCGCAACCCGCTCTTTCATCGAATGTACGGGCGCTGCTACGTGAGCATGGGGTACTGGGGAGAGGCATTTCAGATCTTCAGCGAGGTTGAGAAGCGTTTTCGGAACAAACAGGTCGGTTATGACGTCTACGACGGGCGGGAGGCATACTATTACATCGGGAGACATCTGTTTCTTGCCGGCAGACTCGATGAAGCTCTGCAGAATCTCTATAAGTGCGACGAGCTCTCCCGCGTGATCGACAAAGATGGGGCATCGGGTTTCATGTCGATGGCAAACCTCACGATAGGTCTCATCTATGATCTGCAGAAAAAACGCGGTTCGGCGCTCGCGCAATACCAGAAGGTGCTCATGATGAAAGAGTACGAGAACACGCACAAGGAAGCGCGCCGGTATATGGAACGGTCGTACACCCGAAACTGATGACCCTACGAGTTCTGCTGTTTGGTTTCATAGCTGCTTTGGCAGAAGTCCTCGGTGGCAGCCTGATCTATTTAAGGAAGTCGTGGCCGCAGCGCGCGCAGGAAATGCTGCTCGCGCTCGGTGCTGGCTTCATCCTGGCACTGGTGTTCCTGAAGCTCATTCCTGCGAGCATCCAGAAGCTGGGAGAAACGGCTGCACTCTACTGTCTGCTCGGATTCGCGACGATTCACTTCTTCGAGCACACGATCGTCGGGCATCTCCACTTCGGTGAGGAAACGCACCCTGAAGTGATGGTGTCGAAGGCAGCCAGTTTCTCTGCATTCTCCGGTCTGTTCGTTCACGCATTCTTCGATGGCTTCACGATTTCTGTGGGCCTGCACTTTGATTATCTGCTGGGAGTGTTGATCTTCCTGGCGGTTCTCCTTCACAAGATCCCCGAAGGACTGACCATCGGGTCAATTGTGCTCGCTTCGGGGTATTCGAAGAAAACGGTGCTGTATTCGTCGGTAGGGCTTGGCCTGGCGACGATGCTCGGTGTCTGCGCGGTCTTTGTTTTTCAACAAGTGAGTGAAGGAATGATCGGCATGGGATTTGCGTTCTCCGCAGGCGTCGCTGTGTACGTGGGGGCAAGCGACCTGATCCCGGAGATCAACAAGTCAAAAGACCGGATACCACCGCTCGTGGTGTTCGCCGGAATGGTATTGTTCTACCTGAGCGATCGTGTGTTGGAGAGCATGCTGCGGTAGCAAGAGGTCAGGAGAGAGTGCAAGAGAGGTCAGAGACTCATTCCAAGAGTGATGCGGTGGAGTCCACCGATCTTCCCGTATGAGTTAAAAGCGTAATCGAGAACGTAGTCACCGAAGAGAATCCCGCCGCCCAGCGAGATCCCGGCCAGACCCGCGCTGGTGCCAAGCTTCAACTCCTTCCGCTGCTCGTTGTTGTAGCCGACCCGCAATCTCACCGACTCGCTCATCAGGAATTCCGCGCCGAGCGAGAAGGAACTGAACCGCTGAAGGAAGTCATCCTGCGATTCGTTCAATTTGTGGAAGTTGAGATTGAGCAGGACCGGGAGATGTTCCGGGCGCTTGGTGATCCCAATCTTCACGTCGAGTGGGAGAGATTCTTTCGTTTGCTGGTATGCGTTGACTTGTGTACCGAGCGTGAGAATGCTGGCGCCTAGTGTGATATTCTCCGCCGGGATCTGGTACAGTACTCCGGCGTCGAGCGCGACAGCAAACGAGCTGGTGTTGGCGATCGACGAATAGATCAATTTCGCGTTCACGCCGACAGATGTGACCTCATCGATCGACCGACCCAACCCTACCACGAACGCGAGATCTCGTGCTCCGAATGTGCCGAGTACGTTCATCGACTCGTCGGTTTCCGTGAACGAACCGTAGTCGAGAAAAATGATTCCACCGCCGATCGTTCCGATCCCTTCCAGGGAATGAGCGTAGGAGAGATGTCCCCCGTTGACATCGAGCAAGTGCTTCAAAAACCCAACTGAGCCTTTCGGCTGGGTGATGGTGGCCAATGCCGCGGGATTGTAGAAGATCGAATTGGGGTCGTTCGTCATGGAAACGAAACTGCCGTTCAGTCCGGCCGCCCGAGCGCCAACGTCGTTGCGAAGGAAGCTATAGGTTCCTTTTCCGTTGCCCAATCCCGCAGAGTGAAAAACGAGTAGAGTCGCGAAAAGGATCAGGAATTGTCTCATCAATTAGAATCTACCGAAATACGTGCTGAATTTCAAGGCCTTCTGCTGGACGACGAGCTTCGCGGTTGCGAGAGGAGACGCTCGCGACGCGAGTAATCGTCGGAAAAATTCTCATTGCAACTCAGACGAATTTTGATTATTATGATCAATAAATGAAGCACGCGTATTGCTGGAGAGACAGATGAAACCTGGAATTCACCCTGAGTATAAGAAGTCGATTGTTACTTGTGTTTGCGGCAACACGTTTGAGACCCGTTCCACCGTTGGAAACCTTCACGTGGAGATTTGCTCGAACTGCCATCCGTTCTTTACGGGGAAGCAGAAACTCGTAGACTCGGCGGGGCGTGTCGAGCGTTTCAACAAGAAATATGGGAAGAAGGTCGCTGCAGCGACTGCATAGAGCGTGTGCGGTCCGATGGACGTGCGGAATGTATTTCTGAGATACATTCCGCATTTTCGTTTTTGAGCGCCGCATGATTCGCTTGTTCAAGCCGGAACAGAATGAGCCAAGAGCCTATCACCATAAGTCAGGACACGGAAACGCCGATCCTCTACCGGGGTCCACGCGGACTTTCCGTGAAAATCCTCAACCGCGTCGAGCGCTCGGACGCGTATCTCGATCGCCTTCTCGATGCGGAGATGAGAGCGAGCGAGATGAACGAGCTCGACAAGGGATTACTGAATGAGATTGTGACCGGGGTGATCCGCTGGCAGATGAAGCTGGATTGGGTGCTCACCGGCTTCTTCCACGGCAATTTCACGAAGGCAGAGACCAACATCAAGAATGCGCTGCGGGTCGCGTTGTATCAGATCCTGTTCCTGGACAAAGTCCCACACTCCGCTGCGGTCAATGAATCGGTCGAGTTTATCAAGCGGCTGCGGGGACAGAAAGTCGCCGACCTCGTCAACGCCATTCTCCGCAATATCCTTCGCAATCTCGACAACATCCGATATCCTGACATCAATGAGGACAGGATCCAGCACCTGGCAGTTGTTGAATCTCATCCTGTCTGGCTGGTCAAACGTTGGGTGGCACGATTCGGCTACGATGAGGCTCGGAAGCTGCTCGCAGCCGGCAATCAGCGACCAGATCTCACGCTCCGCGTCAATCGGCTGAAGATTGATTTCAACTACTTCCTCTCGCAGCTCGAGCAGCATCAGATTCAGTTTTCTCGATCGGAGTATCTCGATTATTTTGTGCGCGTGAAGCATATGGCGGGCATCGGAAGCTCGGAGATGTTCCGTCAGGGATTTTTCCTCGTGCAGGATGAAAGCGCTGGACTTGCTGTTCTGTTGCTTGATCCAAAACCGGGCGATCGAGTCATCGATATGTGCGCTGCGCCGGGCGGAAAGACGACCTTTATCGGTGAGCTGATGAAGAACGTCGGCGAGATTGTTGCCGTTGATCGCTATGAGACGCGCCTCAATCTTGTCAAGAACGCCTGCCAGCGGTTAGGGATCGCGAACGCTCATTTCATCGCAGCGGATGCTGCAACGGTGCACACCGCCGCGGCGGAGAAGGTACTTGTGGACGCTCCGTGTTCGGGGTTGGGCGTCCTGTCCAAGAAACCTGATTCGAAATGGAAACGCGAACCGGAAGATCTCATCAAGCTCGTAGAAATCCAACGTAGCATTCTTGAGAATGCCGCACAGCATGTCAAACCCGGGGGGATTCTCGTTTATAGCACTTGCACAACCGAACCCGAGGAGAATCTCGACCTCATCAGAGGTTTCCTCAGTACGCATTCGGAGTTCACAATTGACAATGCAAGTCAATTCGTCAATGGGCTTCTTGTCACATCGGAGGGATTTGTCGAGACGCTCCCTCACCGCCACGGGATGGATGGTTCGTTCGCGATCAGGTTGAAAAAGTCAACCTGACCGCTCATCCGGAAGTACTTTGTGTTCCACGAGTTTTCTCCCTATATTCTCACCGCGTTTGTGTCGCCCTGAAGTCGAACCATCGTTGTTTCACATCACCTCTCGTTCCTAAATCACATCCACCGTCGTTCCAGGGAGCATTGATATGGTACGCGTCCTCATCTTGCTTGGAGCTGTGGCTGTTTTCTTGTTCTGCGCACAGCTCGTCGTCCAAACCCCGAAGCTTACAACGATCCATCCAGTCTCGGCCGATCCGTTCACCTCTACGTTTTCGATCGTCGGGATCGATCTCGAGAACGGTGACGTGGGGGTTGCCGTACAATCAAAGTTCCCCAACGTCCGTCCCGTCGTGCCTTGGGCAGAAGCAGGTGTGGGTGCAATTGCGACGCAGTCCTTTGTGAATGTCTCATACGGTCCGAAAGGCCTAGCCTTGCTTCGTAACGGTGCCACTGCTGAGGAGACGCTGAGGATACTCATCGCCAACGACTCAGCGCGTGACAGTCGCCAGGTCGGCATCGTTGATGCGAAAGGGGGCTCGGCGAGTTGGACAGGCAGAGAGTGTTTCGACTGGGCTGGAGGCATTACCGGGAGCAGCGTCGGCGGGAAAGGGGAGATCATTGTGGGCAAGGGCTTTGCAGCGCAAGGCAACATTCTCGTCGGGAAGGAAACCGTTGAAGCGTTGGCAAGGACGTTTCAGGAGACGAAGGGCACGCTTGCTGACAGGCTCGTCGCTGCCTTGGTGGCTGCAGGGA
>Ga0315284_10001350_pt1 | contig 34976 bp, 35 predicted proteins | sample YL17G09_16_MG_FD_203696 | JGI IMG/M metagenome (GOLD analysis project Ga0315284, IMG submission 203696) | Sediment microbial communities from Yellowstone Lake, YNP, Wyoming, USA - YL17G09_16 | ecosystem: Environmental > Aquatic > Freshwater > Lake > Sediment | place: USA: Wyoming | collected... | reverse complement strand
ATCGGTCACAAGTCTTAAGCGTTTATACGTCATTTCATTCCTACAAACGCTAAAGCTTTCGACCCCGCCTCCTCCGCCTCCGGCGGAGTCCGGCATTCGATCCCGGTATAACTCACTAATAAAGGTTTTAAAAACTTCAGGGTAAAAACTCCTCCATGGTGGGTGATCCAGGGATCGAACCTGGGACCTCTTCCTTATCAGAGAAGCGCTCTAACCGACTGAGCTAATCACCCAAAGCTATAAAACATTTTAACATACAAAAATCCCCCGCCAATGGCGGGGGATTTCTTTTGCTTAAGATCTTAAAGACGAGAACAACGCCCTTTGCGTTGTGAAAGTTTCGGCTCACTTTCAAACCTACTCACTGTTGTCTTGTAAGGAATGACAACAGAAATCCTCATATCATAGAGTTATTAGATATGTAGGTCATCCGCCTTTGGCGGATTTTTTACTCCCTTTAGAAAGGAGGTGATCCAGCCGCAGATTCCCCTACGGCTACCTTGTTACGACTTCATCCTCATCACTGATTCCACCTTGGGTCCCGCCGATGGCGGGAACTTCGGGTGGCCCCAGCTTTGCTGACGTGACGGGCAGTGTGTGCAAGACCCGAGAACGTATTCACCGCTGTATAGCTGACCAGCGATTACTAGCGATTCCAACTTCATGAGGTCGAATTGCAGACCTCAATCCGAACTGAGACCAGCTTTTAGAGATTTGCTCGATCTTACGATTTTGCGTCTCGTTGTACTAGCCATTGTCGCATGCTTCTAGCCCAGGACATAAGGGCAATACTGACTTGACGTCATCCCCACCTTCCTCCTCGTTGCCGAGGCAGTCCCATTAGAGTGATACAACTAACAGTAGGGGTTGCGCTCGTTAACCCACTTAAGGGTACACCTCACAGCACGAGCTGACGACAGCCATGCAACACCTGTGTAGCTCCCTCGAAGGACGTCCGCCTTTCGGCGGATTCGCAGCTACATGTCAAGTCCTGGTAAGGTTCTTGGGTTATCAGCCAATTAAAGAGCATGCCTCACCGCTTGTGCGGGTCCCCGCCAATTCCTTTGAGTTTTAACCTTGCGATCGTACTCCCCAGGCGGCTTGCTTAACGCGTTAGCTTCGACACCCACTCCGTGCAGGGATGTACCGCATGGTACGTCCCTAAACGGAACGGGCATCTAGCAAGCATTGTTTAGGGCGTGGACTACACGGGTATCTAATCCGTTTCGCTCCCCACGCTTTCGTCTCTCAGCGTCAGGACGGCCCCAGACAGCTGGCTACCCCCTTGGTATTCCGTATGATATCAACGCATTTCACCGCTCCACCATACGTTCTGCTGTCCCCTAACCGCCTCTAGTCGTGTAGTATCAAAAGCATTCCCTGGGTTAGGCCCAGGTCTTTTACCTTTGACTTTCACAACCGCCTACAGAACACTTTACGCCCAGTAAATCCGGGTAATGCTTGCACCCTACGTATGACCGCTGCTGCTGGCACGTAGTTAGCCGGTGCTATTTTCAGAAGTTTACAACCCGAGGGCTGTCATCCTTCACGCGGCGTCGCTGCGTCAGGCTTTCGCCCATTGCGCAAAATTCCCGATTGCTGCCTCCCGTAGGAGTAGGGCCCGTGTCTCAGTGCCCTTCTGGCTGGTCATGCGCTAACACCAGCTACCCGTCATAGGCTTGGTAGGCCATTACCCCACCAACTACCTGATAGGCCACAGGCTCATCCCTAAGCGATAAATCTTTAATCCCACACCATATGGTATGGGACCACATAAGGTATTAGTTCGCCTTTCGGCGAATTATTCCTTACTTGGGGGTAGATTCCTATGTGTTACTCAGCCGTTCGCCACTACCTATCTTGCGACAAATCGTTCGACTTGCATACCTTAAGCACGCCGCTAGCATTCACCCTGAACTAGGATCAAATTCTCACAAAGACATTATTCTCGTCTTTTAAACCTTAAGTTCTATAAGTAAATTGGATTTTCAAAGTTCAACTTTTGCCATTAGCTATGGTATCAGCCACAAAAAGTAAAGTCAATCAATTTCCTTCATCTCAATGTATTTAGTTTTAAACAAATCCGAAATAGTATCAAGGATAGACTTCTTATTATACACTGGGGAACAGGTTACCAGATCTATATGAATCGCGTTGTGTTCCGGCCAAGTATGCACTACAAGATTAGAGTTAGCAAGAACAAAAGTAACGGTTAATCCTCCACCCCTAAATTTTGTGGTCTTCATGTCAACCACTTTAAGCTTATGACTATTACAAAATTTCCCCAAAACCTTCATCAAATTATTTTTTGAATTTACAATTTCGGACGGAACTTTATATACTCTGAACACAAGATGATCAACGTACGGAAACTTTTCTTCTTTTTGATCCTCAAACGTGTAAATTTTCTCGGAAACTCCAGTAACACAAAGAGGTTTTGTAAAGGGGGTGGTCTTTAAAACGTATAGAGAGCTGGCACTCCCAACAGACTCCGCTCCATAATATCTTGCAAACTTGTCTATCTTATCCTCTACAACTAAACCCATTTTGTTTATTACATCCTGAATCTTTACGGTTTTTTCGGGGCTTTTGTAACTATTTCCATAATATAAAAAGATGTACTTCCCACTGCCGTTAAGAAGTTCTACCGCCCTATTTAAAAATAACACCACACCATTTTTTGTATAAGGAGGGTCAATCGACACCACATCGTACACATTTCTCTCATCGTGAGGAAGGTCTTTTCTAGCATCATAAGTCTTGGTACGAACATTTTTTATATTCAGATCATCGGATATTCTTTTAACAGAAGACAAAATATCTTCGTCTATTTCAAGAACCGTAATTTTAGAACATTTTGCATCAGCTAAACCCAAGGTTACAGAGAGCAGATCATCATCCCCAAGTAAGGCTATTTTACTTCCTACAGTTACTCCTTTTTCCTGCATTACGCGAACTTTAAAAACAGAAGTTTCTTCAGTCGCGAACCACTGATCATATTCTCTTTTCGGTGTTAAGTCATACTTTTTTCTAATTTCCCTCAGCTTAGAAACAAGGTCTTTGTTGGGAAAAGAACATAGGGACCATTTGTACGGAAAAGTTTCTAGTCTCGCTAGAATTTCTCTTCCCTTTTTATTTAAAGAAATTTCGTCCTTTTGAGGCGATTCTAAAAACTCTGAGATGCTGTTTTTAAATTGTTTAATTGTTTCTTTTGGAAGACCAGTTTTTCTTATTAATTCGTTGTTTACAAGGTTTTCTTCGGTTTTAATAATATGAAGAATGCCAGTTATTTCGGCCTCTTTTAGGTCGGGGTTATATTTTTTAAGCGTCTTCACAACATTTTCCACGAGGGAATTATACTAGTAATATTCTAATAAAACTAGAATCGACTATATTCCAAATTTTATTCCAACGTCTATTATAACTTCATGGCACCCCGTACCAGAAACCTCTTGAGAGGATTTCTCACCACGGCGACGGTACTCTCTGCAATGGGAAGTGGCAAACTAGAAGCAGAAGCGAGTGGTACGGGGTGGCCCAAAACTCCCCTTACAAGTAACTACATCACAGTTGTCGAAAACTCCAACTTAGGTACTCTCGCTGGAGAATACGACACAAGACTTTGGTTAAATCCCTTTAACGGTGTCTACATTTCGAAAGATTTAGGAAAAACCTGGAGCACACTCGGCCTTGGCGAAACCGGCATCACCGATCTAAAATATTTCAACAAAAAAATCTACGCCTCAACTTATTATAAAAACAACAACACAGTAGGTTTGTTTGTATACAACGGAAGCAACTGGTCACATATCGGACCCAACTTTTCTGCCTCAACTGTGGATAAAGACTCCCACACAATTTATTTAGGCGGTTACAGCAATGGTCTTTGGATATCTACAGACGACGGTATAAACTGGCAACAAAAAATGGGAACAGGCTGGTATGGCCCTAATATTACAGTTATAAAAAGTACCGAAAATATTACGCTAGTCTCCGACACTTCAAAAACTTACAAAACACTCGATCACGGACAAACGTGGGTGGAGGTTTTAGATTTGGCAAATCTAACCACAAAAAGTTTTAGTATAAACGGAAATATCATTTTGGCAGCAACAACTACCGGAACCTACAAATCCTCCAATCTGGGAGGCACTTGGACAAAAATCGGAAATCACGAAGCCAACTCTACCCTATTCTACGATGGGAAATTCTATTTAGGTAGGATCGATAATCAAAATATTAATTCCGTTTATGAAAGTTTTGACTTTGGACTTACATGGACAAACACCAATTTAAATCTTGCTTCATACAAAAAAATTATTGATCTAGTGTGGGTGTACTCCGAACCAAGCTTCATTTTCGCCGTAGCAGCAAGCGATGGAATTTACAAATACGAAATTCCACCTAAAACTCCCGAGTCTTTTCCATTCTTAGATCCTCCATGGCAAACGGTAAACAACAACGAGTTTGTGGACAAGATTACCTCGTACTTTGATCATAGCTACCCACTTCTTGGTTACAGTTTTTATCAAGAGCCACAGGAGGAAATAAACACAACAGTAAACTTCTTTGGGTATAGAGAAAAAGAACCCAGTATGTATTACAGTTCGCACAACGGTACCGACTACGCACTAAGTTACGGGACAGAAATTCGTGCACCGGCCGCGGGGTATGCTTCATATTATTACTGCAAAGCTTGCGGGCACACTATAAAAATTGATCACCAAAACGGCTACCAAACTACTTTTATGCATCTACAAAAAGAGGGTCTTGTTACGTACAATCTGCCAGTTTGGGTAAACAAGGGTAACGTAATAGGAAAAGTTGGGATGACAGGAAACACAACAGGCCCACATCTGCACTTTGGGGTTACAAAAGACGCGAACGCAAACAGCAATTTTGTAGACGATTTCCCAAACGGAAATGTAGATCCATATGGTTGGTTAATTTTTAAGACTGATGACCCGTGGCCAGAATTTAACTGGACTGATACACTAGGAAGCCACACCGGCACAAAAAGTGTTTATCTTTGGAACATTAAAAACAGTGAGACAGCAAAATTTTTGACATCATCCGAAAACGTGATTCAGTTCGAGAATAAAACGATACTTATAAGTACATCTCCAAGTAACTTGGGATTCACGATTTCTATAAAAAACCTAGGACTACCAAAAGTATTCCCCAGCCAGGGGGAGCTCAAATACTTACCAAACACCTCGGTTTTGCTGGAGGCACTGGATCAAACAAAAGATTCTATTTTTAATTTTTCAAACCCAATTGAAATAAAAATGAGCTTACTGGGTGTAGACACTGCAAACGTATCGCTTGATTCAATAAAACTCTATTTCCTAAATGAAATAACAAATCTTTGGGAAGCGCTTCCTACAGTTTTGGATTTAGTTGAAAACACGGTTACAGCTCATACTACTCATTTGTCTCAATTTGCAGCTTTTGGAGAAAAAATCGATGTTACTCCTCCCCAAACGGAAATGGTAATCGAAGGTTCGGCTCCAAACGGTTGGTATATTCAATATCCGCAAATCAGTTTTCAAACCGAGTCTAATGCTCAAGTTTTTTACACGATCGATGATGAAAACACATGGGAAATATACTCCTCGCCTTTTGTTTTAAATAAAGAAGGGGTTACAAACATCCTTTACAGATCACAGGATATGGTGGGAAACCTCGAGGAAACAAAAAATATCGTTGTGAAAATCGACACACAAAATAAAATGCAGAAAAAGCTTAAGGTTTTAAATAGCAGGTTTCAAACTATTTTATAATTCCCCCACCTAAAACTTCATCACCTAAATAAAATACGGCACTTTGGCCGGGAGCCACTCCAAAGGCTGGTTTTTCTAACATAACATGATTGTTGTTTATTCCTGCTGGGTACACCTCCCCCAAGTGACGAATTCTTACGCCCAGTTTTTTTACAGCGACTGGTTTATTAATCCAGTGGATATTTTCTACGTCAAACTCTTTTGAATAACATTTCTTCTCCTCCCCCACAATTAACTCGTTCTTTTCTGCATCCTTTTTAATCACGTACAAAGGAACTCCTGTATATTTTTTAATTTTAAATCCGTGCCGCTGACCGATTGTGTAGTACCAAATTCCATCATGCTCGCCGATAACTTCGCCTATTGTGTTTATAACTTTTCCCTTCTTCGGAGAAATCTGTTCCTCTAAAAATTTTCTGATATTTACTTCGCCAATAAAACATATTCCCATGCTATCGGGGCGATTCTGTGTTGGAAGTCCGATCTTTTTTGCAAGTGCCCTCACTTCTTTTTTTGTCAAATCACCGATTGGAAAAAGTATCTTTTTTAGCTGATTACGATTTAATAAATATAAAAAATAAGACTGATCCTTTGAAGCGTCTACACCTTTTAATAAACTCTCGCCTCTTATCCTCGCATAGTGGCCCGTTGATACATAGTCAAAATTATTCTTCACGGCCCAGTCGAAAAAAAGCCCGAATTTTATCTCCTTGTTGCACATAACATCAGGGTTTGGGGTTCTTCCCGCGCGGTATTCGTCATAAAAATATTGAATAACCTTTTCTTTATATTCTTTTCTAAAATCTAACTGCTCAAATTTTATGTCTAAGTGGGCGGCAGACTGCACAGCATACATCTTGTCTTCTTCGACACCACATCCTTTGGTATCGTCTCCCCAGCATTTCATGTAAACTGCGGTCACGTCGTAGCCCTTTTCTTTTAATAAATACGCGGCAACGGAGGAATCAACTCCGCCACTTAAACCAAGTGCTACCCTTTTTTTCTTTTTTGTATTAGCACCAACCACGCAGGAATTATATCAGTTCCTCATTTCGCGTAGGTGTTTATGGTGTCGTCCATTACATCCAAAATCTCTCGAATAATATCCAAAGCTTCATCATAACTAAGCTTCCTAAAATTGTGGGGGAAATAATGAAAAACTAAATTCCTTCCCCTCTTCCAAACACTCCACATACGATGCGAGATGCTCTCCCCTGTTTTTGATTTACCACAAATCTTTGAAAAAATATTCCCACGCGATTTTAGGAAATTCGGATTTAAAATCCTTCCAACTCTAATCTCATCACTTTTATACTCACGCTCTTTTATTAAACCCAAATCCAAAAAGAACTTCTTCAAAAAACCTTCGTAAGCTTTCGAAAATGGAAAAACCAAAAAAGAATAATCTGATATTTCTGTCTTATCTACCGCATCCCGTGCGTGATCCAAAAGCAATTCCCCATCACGAATGAGCCCACGAAGATCATCGGTTAAATAAGACCACAAATAAGAGTCTCTTTTAATAAGTTCCATAGTTTTTAATCGTGGAATTCAACAAGAAGTCTTACCTTAGTATCTTCGCCCGAAATTGGAATGAGAGCTACCATGTGTTCACCTTCGCTATCGCTTATTTTTACGATCTTCACCAAACCGCTATCAGATGTTGGAAGGGCAGAAAACTCTCGCGAAATTGATCCCCACGCTGAATGTACAAAAACTTTCACGAACTTAAAATCTTTCCACTCGGGACTTTTCTCTACTAAAACCTCGTGCCCATCAGTTGAACCGCCGCTAACCACTCCCCACTGCTTTCCAGATTTTAAAGACTGTATGCACTCACTCTCGGATTTACACAAAAACTCAAACATATCCCATGTCCCGTTCTTTGAACTCACCTTAACAATTACCCCGCCCTCCGAACTTGCGATTTCAGTCGCAACACCTCTTACATTGTCTGTCTTTGGATGTTTAAGAACGAGAGTAAAATACAATACTGGTACAGAAACGAAAAGTGTAACAAGTATTATGACAGATGGCAGGTTGAAACCCCTTTGCTTCATGTAATAATGAACTCATGATTCCAACCCAGTGTCAAGTACACTTGTTGCGATATATAATAGGCCTATGAAACAACCAAGAGTGGCTTTAATTCATGACTATCTTACTCAATTTGGCGGCGCCGAAGAAACATTAAAAGCTATAACCGAACTCTACCCCGACGCCCCTATTTACACCGGTATATACAAGACTCAAAACACTCCAGAATTCTTAAAGAAAAAAACGATAATCTCCGCAAAGGGATTTTTCTTTGAAACTTTCTCGAAATACTTCACATGGCTCATGCCTTTTGTTTTTGAGGGCTTTGATCTTAGAAATTATGATCTTATTATTTCTGATGGCACCGCGTGGCCAAAGGGGGTTTTAACAACACCCGATCAGCTCCACATTGCATACATTCATACTCCCCCAAGATTTTTATATGGATACTCTGTTGAAAGCACAAAGAGGAACGCCTGGTACTTCAAACCTGCGGTTACAATCATTGACCACTATCTACGTATTTGGGACTTCAATGCTGCCCAGCGTCCGAATTTTTTACTTGCAAACTCGAAAGAAGTCCAAAGACGAATACAAAAATTTTACAAAAGAGACGCAAAGGTTATCAATCCGCCAGTAGAAATAAACATTCCTAAATCCGATGTCACAGAGGGACAGTATTACCTGGCAATAGGTAGACTTGTAGCCTACAAAAATTTCGATCTACTTATAAAGGCATTTAACAAAACGGGCTTAAACCTTACTATTGTAGGAACTGGCCCCGAAGAAAAAAAGTTAAAGAGAGCATCCGGCAAAAATATTAAATTTGCAGGAAGAGTTTCGGACAACGAAAAGCATAAACTTCTTAGAAATGCTCTTGGGGTTATAAACATCGTAAGCAACGAAGATTTTGGAATAGTTCCTATAGAAGCTTTTGCACACGGAAAACCGGTTTTGGCTCATAAGTCCGGGGGACACCTTGAAACAGTAAAAGAAAATGTGAATGGAATGTTCATAGAAGATTTATCCGTTAAAAGCTTAGTCACAAAAATAAAAGAGTTTGATACAACTATACGGGAGGAAAAGTTTGATTCAAAAAAGATTAAAGAGGGCGCAAAAGAGTATTCAAAGGAAAGATTTAAGAAAGAATTCAAGGACTTTGTTGATAAGAAATGGGAAGAATTCCTGCAAACAAGGCAAAAGTAAATGCCAGAATTACCCGAAGTTTACACAATTGCAACCGATCTTAATTCTTATATAAAAGATTATGTGATTACAGACCTTCGAATCGCCCGTGGATATATTGCACTGCCCGATAATGACACTTTTATCAAGGAGGTAAAAAATCAAAAAATCGAGAAAGTTTCCCGCATTGCAAAAAATATTCTCATACACTTAGAAAACAAAAAAATAATCCAGATACATCTCGGTATGACCGGACGAATGCTTTTGAGGTCGCCAAAACAGCAAGCAGACAAGTGGGTAAGAATCTTGTTTAAACTAGAAAATAAACTTGGCACTAAAATCCTAAAGTTCTGTGACATGCGCACCTTTGGAAAAGTCGTACTACTTAAAACTACTTCGACCTTAAAAAATAAATATGGACCAGAGCCGGTGGATGAAAATTTAAACACGGAGAGATTTCTTGAAATATTAAAGTCTAAAAAAACCACGATTAAAAATGCACTACTCACACAAGAGCTAATCTCTGGCGTTGGAAATATATATGCTACTGACGCGCTGTTTATCGCAAAAATTCACCCGGAAACTTTAACAAAAAATTTAAGTTATGACGATGCGATCAATCTACTAAAAAGCCTTAGAAAAGTTCTAAATGAAGGAATTAAAAACCGCGGATCTACCCTATCCGATAAAATGTACGTGGATATTTTTGGAAGGGAAGGCAAACATCAAAACTTCTTTAGAATATATTCAAAAAATTTTTGTCCCACATGTAAATCGAAAGTAGTGTATAAAACAATAAACGGACGGGGAACATATTTCTGTCCAAGTTGCCAGAAGAAAAAATGAGGATAAAAAATATCAAGCTTACAAATTTCAGAAACTATACCAAAGCGGAATTTGATTTCGACAGTAGACTCACGCTTATTAAAGGTCCTAATGGTGTTGGAAAAACAAATATTTTGGAAGCGATCTATCTTACTGCCACAGTAAAGTCCCCAAGAACTCATTACGACAGGGATGTAATCAATTACGATAAAGAGTTTTGTACAATACTTGCTGAAACGTTGATGCAGGAAGAAAAATACTCCTTAGAACTCCAAATTATAAAAAGCGACAAATTTGAGAACGCCTCATCAAAAAGAGCCAAGGTAAACAAAACCCCAAAGACTATTCATTACTTTGCTGGAATCTTTAATGCGGTGTTGTTTATGCCTGAGGATATACTTCTAGTAACGGAAAGCCCATCACGACGCAGAAGATATATCGATATGGTCTTATCTCAAACCGACGATGCATACAAAAGGACGCACACTTTATATCTTAAAGCCTTAAAAAGACGAAACAAGGTGCTGGAGATGCTTCATGATGAAGATAAAGGTCATTATCAAATTAACTACTGGGACGATCAAATACTTGAACATGGTCAGTTTATTCAGCAAAAGCGAGATGAGTTTTTCAATTATATATCAGAGAAAATAATGGAAAACAGCGCCAAACTTGGGGGAAACGGCGAAAAAGATTCTGAGTACAAAATTATATACAAAAAGAACGAGATAACCAAAGAAAGAATTGACAAATACAGGCAAAAGGAGATTCTTGCCAGATCTACACTAGTTGGACCTCACAGAGATGACTTTGAGATCTATTTTGACGGGCATAATCTGGCACACTTTGGCTCAAGAGGTCAGCAAAGAACTGCAATTTTAGCTCTGAAGCTTTCCGAGATGGAATTTATTGAACACAAAACTGGAGAGCACCCCGTCCTTCTTCTTGATGACATATTTTCTGAACTAGACACAACGCACAGAAAAACTGTAATTAAAACTATTAAGCACCACCAAACGATTATCACCTCGGCCGAAGATGTGGATTTTGTGAAGGATGCCAAGATCATAGAGTTATAAGTATTCAAAACTTGCGGGAAATATGCGATTATTGTTTTAGAATGTTCCTGCCTGAATACACTATAACTTCTAAAATCATCAGAAACATTTCGGATGCCGAATACGCAAGAGCCGTAATCGAAAATACCCCCATACTTCCCTCATGGGAAAAGCAGCTCAAAAAAGAAACTAGAATTCGAACAGTTTCGGCCTTACTTAAGCTCTCTGGGATCACTTTTGATGCTTCGGAAGTAAAAAAATATGTTGATGGTCTTTTAAGCAATGTCTCACCAGAAATGTCAAATGTTTCGGAGGCCTTGGATGAGCTTGCAAAAAGCAGCCGGGCTAACACTTTGGACGAGGATCGTTTGAAACATTTATATGAAACAGTTTCGGGAACAAAAAGGTCGGCATATCGAGGAAAACGAATCGAAGGGAAGGTTTCACCAGAGGAAATACTGGCTAAACTGGTTCAGTTTTTTGACTGGCTGGCAACTCGTAATGCTATGGAGTCTCATCCTCTTATTATCGCCGCTATCGTCAAAGCCTGTTTGGAAATTGTTCAACCTTTTGAAAATTACAACCAAATAGCTTCAAGTTTAATGGCAGAAATTTACTTGAAAACCTCTGGTTACCATTTCGGAGGTTACGTAAGCATTATTGACTACTATCAAAAGTCGGGGGGCGAGTATGAACAACTTATAAACTCATTAGGCTTAAGGGGTATTGATTTTACTGAGTGGGTTGAGTATTTTACTGAAGGATTTGCCATTGAATCTATGAACGCAAAAGAAAAAGTAAAGTTACTCTCAAGAGATACGAAGGTGGCAAAAGCGACTGGAAGAGCAAAGCTTTCGGACAGACAGGAAAGAATAGTGGAATATCTACAAGATTACAGCATTCTCCAAAATAAAGATTTTGGGAGGGTTTTCCCTGATGTTTCGGAGGACACCGTCTTGCGACAACTAAAGGTTTTGATGGATAGGGGAATAGTAGTAAAACGCGGCAGCACCAAATCATCCAGGTATGAGTTAAAATAGCACTATGAAGTTTTCTAAATTTGCTAACTATTTACAAAAACTTGAAAGCACCACAAAACGCTTGGAGATGACTTCTATTCTCACTGACTTAATAAAAGATCTTCCCTCAAGTGAAATCGACAAGGCCTTGTATCTTGCCTCCGGATACTTAAAAGCTCCGTTTGAAAGCCAAAAATTTAACATTGCCGAAAGAATGATGTTAAAAGTTCTAGAGTCTACATACACCTCTCCATCCCACCCAAACATCAAAGAAAAAATCGCGCGCCTATATCAAAAAAATGGGGATCTGGGAGACGTTGCCCTCGCATTAGCTGAAAATCAAAAGGACACAAACATGGAAATTTCGGACGTATACGAAAAACTCATGGAAATTGCAAAAATCGAAGGAACTGGTTCACAGGATCTTAAGACCCAAAAAATCTCAAGCCTTTTAAAAACCCTAAATGGTCTCTCGGCAAAATACACTATTAGAATAATTCTTGGCTTAACTAGACTTGGATACACAGAACTTACTATCATGGATGCTCTCGCTAAACTCATAGGAAATAAGGAATTGAGGAAAGAAATTGAACAAAGGTATAGTATTCATCCCGATATAGGTTTAATCGCTAAGAAAATTAAAGAAAAAGGCTTGGGGGGTTTGGATGATATAAAAATTGAAACTGGGGTTCCGGTTCTTTCCCAAAAAGCACAGCGCGTAAAAGATTCCAAAGAAGCCATAGAAAGACTTGGAGATGTTTGGGCAGAATTTAAATTCGACGGCACAAGAGTTCAGCTGCACTTGGATAGAAGTAAGAAAACAAAACACGGGATTACCACACTCTTTGGCGCGGAGGGGCCATCATTTTTATTAAAAACATTTACAAGAAATCTGGAAGAAACAACCCATATGTATCCTGATCTTGTAGAAGCCGCAAAAAAACAAATTAAAGAAGAGTCAGTAATTTTAGATGGAGAAGCTATTGGATACAACAAGGAAACCGAGGAATTTCTCCCCTTTCAAGAAATCATGCAAAGAAAAAGAAAGTACAACATTGAAGCCATGGTCAAGGAGATTCCCTTAAAATATTTTGTGTTTGATATTTTGTACCTAAATGGCAAATCACTTATCGAAAAGCCCCTGAAGGAAAGACGAAAAATCCTCGACACTGTTGTAAAACATGGGGACACGATTATTGTTGATGACCACCTGGAAACTGAAAGTTCGGAGGAGCTTTACGAATACTTTCGAGAGGCAAAAGGACGAAATCTTGAGGGCTTGGTTGTAAAAAAACCAGATGATTCTTATCAGGCAGGAGCGCGTTCCTATTCGTGGGTGAAGATCAAAAAAGCTGATGAGAAGCTCCTTGATGATTCAGTGGATTTAGTAATACTTGGGTACTACTTTGGCAAAGGAATTCGCTCAAAGTTTGGCGTTGGAGGATTTTTGGCTGGAGTTTATGACGACAAAACCGGTACATTTAAAACCATCTCCAAGATTGGAACGGGTTTAAAAGAAGATGATTGGATAAAACTAAAACTGATGTGTGACAAAATAAAAATTGAAAAAGCTCCCGCGAATGTTGAGATGAACAAGATTTTCAAGCCCAATGTTTTCGTTTCACCAAAAATCGTGGTGGAAATTGGAGCCGATGAAATCTCGGTCTCACCTTCGCATACGGTAGGGTACGCCTTAAGATTTCCAAGATTAATCAAATTTAGAGACGACAAAAGCCCAAAAGACGCTACGACTTTATCCGAGATAAAACAAATGTACAAAAAACAGAAAAGAGGTAATATAAAAGTATGAGCACAAAACAACCATCTCTGCATAATCTAGAACCAAACATTGCCGCCGCGTTTGCGTATCTAATACCACTTATTGGCGGGGTAGTTTTCTTTATTTCCGAAAAAGAAAATAAATTTGTGAGATTTCATGCATTTCAATCGATTTTATTTTGGCTAGTTTCGTGGGGTTTAATAACAATTTCCGCAAGTCTTACAGTGGTATTAGTCGGCTATGTTTTAATACAAATTGTGCCCGCAGTAATCTTTGTTTTGTGGATTTTCTTAATGTGGAAAGCGTACAACAATAAAATGTATAAGCTCCCCTACCTTGGAAATATCGCAGAAAACCAAATCAACAAAAAATGAAAGCCGTTTCTGAAATTCTCAAGGAAAAAAATCTCAAAAAAAACTTTAGAAATAAATATGAGTTTCAAGCCTATGGCAATCGGCTATCCGAAGAACTAAACGATCCCAAGCATCGAACACTTTATATAAAGCTTGCCAAAACCATGGACAGAAAAATTTTGGAGGAGGCCCGCGAGTTTGCACTGGCCAGTGAAAAAATAAAAGAAAAGGGAAAAATCTTCATGTGGAGACTCCAAAGTCTCAAAGAAGAATTGAAACAAGAAAATAAATAAATTATGATGATATTAATGTATAAAAGATTTCTCTCTATTTACAAAATCCCGCTTTTAGTTTCGCTTACACTCTCTATTATATTAATTGCACTTCAGGTCACACGCGAACCCTTAGGAATTGCAACAATCGTTTTGGGATCCCTTCTTGGAACTTTTATGCTAGATATGGAATACGTGATCTACGCATATATTCTAGAGCCCGAAAGAGATTTCTCTAAAACCCTCACGGCTTATATAAAAGACAAGGATATTGCAAATACTTTTTTGTTTATTCACTCTCATACAGATGAAATAAAAGACAAAACCTTAAACAGCGCGGTTTTTCAGATTGTGCTGGCCCTGTTTTCGATTTTTGCAATTTCAGCTTCCACAAGTAATTTTATCAGCGCGTTAATCCTTTCGATTTTTGCAAATTCTTTGTATCACCTGGCCGAGGCATATTTTGAGAATAAAGTTGACGATTGGTTCTGGGCTCTAAAGATAAAACCCACACGCCAACAGATTATCATTTACGCACTAGTTCTTTTTGGAATCTTTTCCTACTGCGTAAGTATTTTTTAATACATATGGATTCTTACGAAAATTTTAATCACTTTATTCCACCAGAAGCTCGGAAAAATGAGGACACCAGACATTTTGCACCAAGACATGGTGATTATGGGGATCTTACAAAACCACCTCACGCCCATTCGGGTCGACATCATTTAAGTAGCCGAGATCCTAATGAAAGAGTATCGAACGAAAATCGAGAAACCCCCAAAGACTTCTTTGGGATAACTGAAATTAAAGAATCCGATGACCGAGTTACACTCAAAATAAGTGACCCAAGAGACGCACAAAAACTTCTTGGCACAAACTCAAAAGGAGAAAAAATTCCATCCGGTTTAAATTCTGGAAACATTGGGTTAGATAGACTCAAATTAGTAAGTGGTCTAATAAAAGGCCGGATGGCAATAGAAAGATCAGAAACAAATTTGTCCGGAAAACACACACGCTTTCCCAACGTTATTATAGAAGTAGATCACTTACCAGAATTCAATGGTAACAAAGAGGAATGGTGGGTAGAACTTTTCACGGACCTTCAAGACGCTAAGGAAATACTCGAGTTAGCAGAAAAAGGAACAAAAATCTACGAATCAGTGCGTAGAAAGGCTTAGGAAATGTACGGATTTTTAGTTTCACTTGGAATTTTAGCTTCACTTCTTGTTGCCGATCACATTGTTAAAAAAGACGGAAAAGATCCTAAAGTTCTTTGGGACGCGAGCTTCTACACGATAATCGGTGGCGTTATTGGCGCAAGAATTTATCACGTTATAAACTTCTTCTCTTATTACTCACAAAACCCTATTAATATATTTAAAATATGGAACGGGGGTCTTGGTATAATCGGCGCAATTATTGGCGGGGTGGCAGTTTTATATATATACTTGAAAGTAAACCGCGAACAAACCTCCTACTGGCTTGATGTTGCGGCCATTGTTACTCCACTTGGGCAAGCCATTGGAAGGTGGGGGAACTTTTTTAACAAAGAAATTTATCCTTACTGTATATACGAATCTGTTTTGGATTTCGCGCTGTTTTTACTCATGTTTTATGCTTACAAAAACCTTGGAAAGAATAAAAAACACGGGTTTTTCTTTTATCTTTACATAATCGGCTATTCACTGGTTAGATTTGGTTTGGAGTTTACCAAGAGAAATGCCTGGGAAATAGCAGGGTTGTTGAACGTGGCCCAATTTATATCTATACTGGCCTTAGTAACAGCTGTTATAAAAATTGGTTTGATAAATAAAGATGATTTACATCGCAAGTGATCACACAGGACTAAAACTTAAGAAACATATTTCTGATTTTCTATTTTTACAAAAGATAGAATTCAAAGACTTGGGGCCGCAGGAACTTGACCCAAATGATGATTATCCCGATTTTGCAATTGATGTTTGCACCAAAGTGCTAGAAGACCCAAGGGTAAACCGGGGAATCCTTATTTGTAAAAATGGAGTTGGGATGGTAATTACTGCAAACAGACTCCACGGAATAAGAGCCACGCTTTCGTGGAACCCCCAGCATGCACAGTCATCACGCTTGGATGACGACACAAACGTGCTTTGTCTTCCAGCAGAATATATTAATGAAAGAGACGCACTCGGGATTGTAGAAACGTGGCTACATACTGATTTCTTAAACGAAGACAGGTATATAAGACGCCTTCAAAAGATCGAAAATATTATTCGCATATGAAAATAGACAACACAATTTCATCATTATCGGGCTTAAAGAAAAAAATCCGAAAGATAGCAGTTCTTGGTGGAGCTGCATGGAAAGAGGAGGATGAACCGTACAGAGATGCTTTCGAAACAGCAAAGTTACTCGCTAAAAATGGATATGAGGTTGTAAATGGAGGCGGGCCCGGCGTTATGAAGGCCGCCACTTTGGGTGCACAGGCAGGATACGGAAAAACTTTGGCCATAACTTACCACCCAAACAAAATAAAACGTCACTACGAGGGGGTAGATCCCAAAAATACTTTTGATGAGGAAATTATTACGCTTGATTATTTTGACCGCACAAAGATTCTTCTGCAAAATACAGATCTTCATATTATTTTTAATGGAAGTATTGGAACTTTAAGTGAGTTTGGGATGACTTGGATTAGTTCTTGGATTCATGATCCAAATAAAAAGCCGATTGTTCTGTTCGGGAAGTTTTGGGAAAAGCTTATCTATCTTATGAAGAATGAGATGTATTTAGAAGACGGTGAAGAAAAACTTCTCGAAATCTGCACCACCCCCGAGGAAGTTCTCTCATATATTCAAGGTTTGGAAAAGTGAAGACTCCGCGGACTGAAGTCCACGGTCTCTTCTTTTCTTGCGGATGAAAGCCCAGGGTCTCCCCGCTGCGAAAATAGAAAAAAAACACCCGGAAGCCTTGCACAATTTTATTTAAATAAATGCAATTTTTAGCTTCCGGGTCTTGTGAAAATGAAAAACTCTCGGGTGTTGGGGCCAGGTTCGTTAGCTAGGTTGAAGCGTTGCGATGCCAACACCACTGATCAAAACGCCACATGCACAATGTGTGCCCTCGAACAACCCCGTCCCAGGACCACGACAAAACTCGAAGCCTCTCGTACCCATTTTCGTACTCTCCTTTTTGGGCCGAAAAATAAAAATGTTCCAACAGTCCACCAGAGAAATGCAATCGGTACTGGTGTAGACAAACACGATTTATAAATTAAATATAAAACAAAAAACCTCCGGGTGCAAATTATGGAAAAGTGTTAAGAAAAAGCCCCGGTGCAATGTTTACATTGACCACCGGGGCTACCCACAATATAATTTTCCCAAATACCATATAAAGACCCACACCCAACGGCCTTACCCACCTAGCCGTTTTTTACTTCGCAAGCGTAAATTGCTTGCTGGGGCATGGGTCAAACCCTAGGATAAATTAGCTGGTCTGTCGGACGGTGCGATGGCCTATAAAGATTTAAGCCCAATTTGCCCAACAGGAACAGTGTTAACCAACGAAACCGCTTCCAATACTTCTGGATCTCATAGATCCTTCTTGATGCGGAAATTGGTGTCCAATGCTGAACATCCACACAAAGTGGAACTTCCGCCAAAAGGATACTGAAGCATTCCACTGGCCTTCCTCCTTTCTTTAAAGGAATACGCCCATTCTACTAGATATTAAGAAACTCGTCAACTATAGGTCAGATTCTATATTGTAAATTAATAAATTAGGAAAAATGTCAAGAAAAAAGGCCCCCCGCTTAATTTCAGAGTAAAAATGAAATCAGGCGGGGATTAGGAGGTTCCGATGATGTCTCACTTCTGAGAGGCGGGTTGATGCCTCAGGGTTCGCAGTTGCAGAAGCCGACACCACCACCAACAGAACGGCTCGCGCCAGAAGACTCACCACTGGTCAGCGCGCAGCACATCAACACAACCACACAGACGCCATTACCATTGGGGCCGTTATTCAAAATCATTTTTCTCTCCTTTTTACTGATCAAAACAGTTTAAAACCACACCGGACCGGCCGAGTCCAAATTCTAGATTAAATATAACACAAAAAAGGCCCTGATAAATATATGAATACCAAGGCCTTCTAATCTTCTCCTTATAAATCTCTCCGTTGAATCTCCTCCCCGGTCCGTTTGGTGCACACCACGCGTTGGTTTGCCTGATTTTTATTTTTCCCGGACTCATTCGCCGCGTGTGAGAACCGTAGGAACGGCTTGGGGAGGAGACTCGGTAAATCGCTTAGTAAACACACTTACCTATCCACAATTATCGAACGTCCGGGTTCAGGCCAATCATATATTTTATACAAAAAGCTGCGGGATTTGTCAAGGACACACATCGAGGATTCGACCCATTATATGAATCTGGGGCGGACTCAGTCCGGCCCGGACTGAGTCCAACTTATGGTTCACCCTGTGCTAGAATATGAATACTGCCTTATGAAAACTATTTCCGAACTTGAAAAAATTTCTGTAAAACTTCGCGAAACTGTCATTGATATGCTTCTTGAAGCAGGATCCGGGCATACGGCAGGATCTCTTGGCACAGCCGACATCTTTTCGGCTTTATACTTCAATATTTTAAACATTAATCCAAAAAACCCAAACGACCCAGACAGAGACAGATTTATTTTATCCAACGGCCACATCTGTCCTGTTTTATACGCGGCACTACAAGAAAGAGGTTACTTCCCAAAAAAAGATTTATGGACCTTGCGAAAAATTGGTTCAAAACTTCAAGGGCACCCAGAACTTGGAACACTCCCCGGAATTGAAACTTCAAGTGGATCACTTGGGCAGGGAATTTCTCAAGCAATTGGTATGGCGCTCGCGTCCAAAATAGATGGAAAAAATTATCGTGTATACTGCATGACAGGCGATGGAGAACTTGACGAAGGCCAAGTTTGGGAAGCGGCCATGTTTGCAGCAAACTTTCCTTTGGAAAACTTAACCTGGATAATTGACCGAAACAGCATTCAATCAAGCGGCCACACGGAAGACATCATGCCTCTTGAAAATTTACACGCAAAACTTGAGAGTTTTAATTGGTTTGTTATAGAAATCGATGGACATAACATCGAAGAAATAATAAACTCATGTTACATGGCCAAAGCCGTAACTCAGCGACCAACGGCCATCGTTGCGCACACAATCCCAGGATACGGGGTTGACTTTATGGAGTATAAAGTTGAATGGCACGGAAAAACGCCCACTAGATCTGAAGCCAAACAGGCGCTTCACGATCTAAAATCGCTGAAAGGAAAAATAAAATATGACTAGCAAACAAAAAACTATTTTAAACATGAGCCTCATCCCACTTGTTATTATCATTTTATTAATACTTGGAACAGGATATTTTTTGCTTGAAGGTGAAATAAAATTCCCAAAATTTAAAAGAGGCCCACAAATCAGAAGACTGGATCCCTTCCCTACCGTTGTTTACACCGAAAAACCAATCGAGAAGCAAAGAAGAGTTATAAAAAGTGAAAAGGAACTCAACGAATTCCTAAATTATATAGACGAAACTGGGCTTTTGACTCTCAAGGAAAAAGTTAATTTCGAAAAAGAGTTTGTGATTGGTGTCTCCACAGATACTAATGACCAAACCGATAATAACTTAAGAGTAAAAAAAGTTTATGAAGACCAAGCAAAAAGTCAATTAATAGTTTCTGTTAAGGAGGAGGTGCCCGGCGAAAATTGTGAGGTTACAAACGACAAAAATGTTGCAGTGGATCTTGTTGCGATAAGCAAAACAGAATTTAATATTACCTTCGATAGAGTTAAATCTATAAAAGAATGCAAACGCAGCGAAAAATGAAGGCAAAAATAACGTGCTTAATTCTAAACTCTGCCTAAATGAAACAATATTCACAAAAGATAAAGACGTGAAATCAACACGTGATGGGTTCGGTGACGGTGTCATTCTTGCCGGAAGAGAAAACGAAAATGTTGTGGTTCTTACCGCAGATTTGGAAGATTCTATTCGGGTAAGTAAATTCAAAGAAGAATTCCCCAAGCGTTTCATTGAGGTTGGTATTGCAGAACAAAATATGGCAGGAATTGCGGGAGGACTCGCCCTTTCTGGAAAAATTCCGTTTATCACCTCATTTGCTGTTTTTAATCCTGGAAGAAACTGGGAACAAATAAGGCTTTCCATTTCTTACTCGAATACAAATGTAAAAATTGTTGGAAGCCACGCCGGACTCTCTGCATGTGCAGACGGAGGCTCGGCCCAAGCGTTGGAAGACATCGCGCTCACAAGAGTGCTCCCGAACTTAATTGTAATAAATCCCTTAGATTATTTTGAGGCAATAAAAGCCACGGTGGCAGCGGCTAAACACAAAGGTCCAGTTTATTTAAGAATTTACAGAGAAGAAACTCCGGTTATTACAACCAAAGATTCCCCTTTTGAAATTGGAAAAGCATACACATTAATAGAAGGAAAGGACATAACGATACTTTCTACCGGTCCAATAACTTACGAAGCGCTTGAGGCGGCAAAGAAGCTAAAAGCAAAATATAAAATTTCTGCAGAAGTAATTTCTTGTTCTACAATTAAACCACTAGACGAAAAAACAATTTTAGAGTCAGTTGCAAAAACCAAGAAAGTTGTAACCTTGGAAGAACACAACGTTATGGCGGGATTTGGAGGTGCTGTTTGTGAGCTTCTTTCTGAAAAACATCCAATTCCCGTAACGAGAATTGGGGTAGAAGATAAGTTTGGCCAATCTGGAAAGTACAAAGAGTTGAAAGATAAATACGGTATCTCCAGCCACCACATAATTAAAAAGGTCTTAGACTTTTTAAAGAACTAACATGAAGCACCAAATTTCAAGCACCAAGTTCCAAATAAATTCCAAATCACAAGCACCATGCTTGATTTTTGAATTTTGATTATTGGTGCTTATTTGGACCTTAGAATTTGGGATTTGGTGCTTAACACTTAATCTGAAATAATTTAAACATGGATCTCTTAATTATTGGTCACTGCACAATTGATCTGCACATGAAAATTGATAGTGCCTCTATCTCCCAAGAAGGAGCGAAAATGTGTTTCGTGCATGGAAGTAAAATTCATGTAGATGAACTTAAAGAAACTTGCGGTGGAAATGCTTTTAATGTGGCGGTTGGTGCCGAAACCCTTGGACTGGCGGTTGGGGTTTACACAGAACTTGGAGACGACGAAGCTTCGAACAAAATAATAAAAGAGTTAAGAACCCATAACGTTGACACAAAGTTTTGTGTTAAAAATCCAAAAGTCGTTTCAAACATCAGCGCGATAATCTCTCATGGTGGGGAGAGAACAATATTTTCTTATCACGGGAAACAAAAATATAGTGTGAAAGATTTTGGCTCTCCCAAAATTATTTACTACACATCAGTTCCCGACGGCTACGAAAATTTCCAGAAAGAATTGGTTTTATACATGAAGTCGCATCCAAAAACTATACTAGCTTTTAACCCTGGAAGTATTCATCTTAGAAACGGCGTAGAATCTTTCAGAAATATTCTTGAAATCACCGACATTTTAATTGTAAACAAAGAAGAGTTTAATCTTATCAAAAGTAACAATTCTGCAAAACTTACGATAGTTACCGAAGGCAAAAACGGCGCAACTTCACACGAGAAAACAAAATCTATTCATGTTGATGCGTACACCGACAATAAACCAATTACAGACAAAACAGGCGCGGGAGATGCGTTTGCCTCGGGATTTATCTCCGCAATTTTTTATGGTAAGCCACTAAAAGAGGCGCTAACTTGGGGAGTTGCAAACGCTGGAAGTGTAATAAAAGAAATTGGCTCAACCGAAGGGCTCTTGAAAAAAGACCAAATTGAAAAAATTGTTAGAATAAACATATGAAGGTTTTGATTACAAGAGAAATTCCACAAGCCGGGATCACTCTTTTGAAACGACATCCGGAAATAGAAATTATTTACAAAAAAGGACCCCCGCTCACAGATAGACAAATGAAAAAAGCCGTAAAAGATATAGACGCACTAATTCCAGTAATTCCCGACCAAATCACAAAAGAAGTAATAACAAGCGCTGGAAAAAGTTTGAAGCTGATCGCGGCTTATTCTGTTGGATACGACCACATCGATGTTGCCTTCGCCACAAAAAGAGGAGTTTACGTGGCCAATACTCCTGGAAACTTGACCGAAGCTGTTTCTGAACATGCGTTTGCATTAATTATGGATGCGGCCCGAAGAATCTCTGAAGGAGATAGGTTTTGTCGAAACAAAAAATATAAATATTGGGATCCAATGCTTATGATCGGACCAAAACTTCGGGGAAAAACTCTTGGAATAATTGGGTTTGGAAGAATCGGCCAACAGCTTGCACGAATCGCTCACCTTGGGTTTGGAATGGAAATTTTATACAGCGATCCAATTGCACATTTTGAGGGAGAAGCACTTCTCGATGCAAAAAAAGTAGAACTTAACAAACTTTTAGAAAATTCAGATTTTGTATCTGTGAATTGCAATCTAACCGAAGAAACAAAACACCTAATTGGCGAGCAGGAGTTTAGAAAAATGAAACCTACTGCGTATTTAATAAACACTGCCCGCGGACCAATCGTAAATGAGGAGGCGCTCGCCTGCGCTCTGAAAGAAAATATTATCGCGGGAGCAGGCCTTGATGTTTTTGAAAATGAACCCAAAATTAACCATACCTTACTAAAACTGGAAAACGTTGTTTTAACTCCTCATATTGCAAGCGCCACGTTTGAAGCAAGAATTGAAATGGCAACAATGACCGCGGAGAACGTCATTGATGTTTTAATAAATAACAAACCTCCAAGGTATTTAGTTAACAAAGATCTCATCTCTTCGCTTGCATAATATGAGGGATTTTTTAAAAAGAAACTCACCGGTCTTTTTTGTCGGGTTTTTAACCTTTCTTGTATTCGTAATCTTGATAGTGCTAAGACAAACCAAAGCCACTACAACACCCGGACTTATTAAAGTTGAGGAAAAGCAGACAGAAGATCTTGGATATATAAAAACGGAAGAAGAATTCGGGCAGGACCCGTACGCACAGAAAGAAGCAGAAATAAATGAGTTGCAAGAGCAAAAACAATCAACCGAGGAAAAGAAAAATGAAATTCCACTTTCGGAAAGAAATTACGTACCAAAAATTATTAATTATACCGACAAAGGCTGGAATCCAAAACAAACGGTGATTCATTTATATCAACCAGTTATCTGGGTAAACAACACAAACAAAGATATAGTTTTGGAACAGCTGACAAAGATTTACTCGGGACTTGAAAACCCAATAGTTTTAAAGCCAAAGAAGGCTTTTAAGTTAAGGTTTATGAAAACAGGAATTTTTACATATCAGGAAAGCAACTCCAAAGACTTCGGATCTATTTATACTTTAGACATTGACCAATCACAGTAATAGTTGAGAACACATTCCTCACATTTTGGTTTACGAGCAACGCAGATGTAACGACCGTGGAGAACCATCGCCCCGCTAAAATTTCGCCAATACTTCTTTGGAATAATTTTCATTAAATCTATCTCAATCTTTTTTGGGTCCTTTTCTTTTGTTAAGCCAACACGCTGCGAAACTCTCATCACGTGCGTGTCAACCACAATCCCTTCGGCAATATCCCAAAGTTCTTGCATAATCACATTTGCGCTCTTTCGAGCCACACCTGGGATTTTTATTAATTCTGAAATAGTTCTTGGAAGCTTTCCATGGAACTCTGAAGTTATAAATTTTCCTGCCTTAATTAAACGTTCGGCCTTGCCTTTGTGAAAATTTACCCCATGAATGAGATTTGTAACATCGGAAAGGTTTGCGTTTGCAAGTTCTTCCCAGCTTTTATATTTTTGAAAAAGTTTTGGAGTAACCTCATTTACTTTTTTGTCGGTAGTTTGGGCAGACAAAACTACACTAACCGCAAGTTGGTATTCGTTTTTGTGTGTAAGTTCAGTTTTGGGGTTTGGGTGTTCTTGTTTTAAAATTATTGCAATCTCTTTGGCTCTTTCGCAAAGTTCCATGTTTTAAGTATACAAAAAAATGCCCCCGTTTCTCCTCCAAAAAACAAGGGCGTTTTATATTTCCTCGTATTCACACAAAACTATGCATGATACCGAGGGGGGTCTTGAATTATCTTCCCCTTCCTTCTCAGGCCTTCTATAGCAATGTTGAGGGCTGTTTGATCTATGGGCGAGTTCACGTACAACCTTTCCGCAATCTCCTCGGCCGTTAAAGACGTGTCCAATTTCGATAACAAAGCTACTATTTCTGCTTTCAATTTGTCAGACTTAGACTTAGCAGACATTTTAGGCTCCCTTCCCAAATTAAAATATTTGGCTGGATTATAGCAGATATTACAACTAAAGTAAGTTGAGTTGGTTGGCGGGAGGTTCAGAAGACTTTTTGCTAGATTCATCCTCAAAACCAAGACGCCTTATCAAAGACTTAAAATTATATTTCTGCAAAACGTTTTTTACTGCGCCACGGTTAAAATCAGAATATTTACATTCCCCAAGACTTACCGTTACGGGAACATCCGTAATAATCTGCGCGAGCTTCTTGCTCATAAGCGCCTGCTCATAATTTTCGGTCAATTTTTTTCTTAGGGACTCGGGTTCTACTCTATCTATATTTTTATAAATCTCCTCAACACTTCCGTACTTTTGAATCAAACTCGTTGCGGTTTTTTCTCCAATCCCAAAAACCCCCGGAATATTATCACTAGGATCTCCTCTTAAACCTTTATAGTCTGGAATCTTATGGGCATCAAATCCAAACCGCGCGTCGGCCTCCTTTGCACCAATCCATTCCATCTCACCTTTTTTTCCAGGATACATAATCACAATATTGCTATTTGTAGCAAGTTGCCACATATCACGATCGTTTGACACAATCACAGTTTCTATTCCGTCAGAAAACTTTTTGACCAGAGTTCCAATTACATCATCGGCCTCGTATCCTTCTACCTGAATCTGTCTAATTCCAAACGCATCCAAAATCTCCAAGCACTTAGGAATTTGAACAGTAAGACCATCTTCCATCGGCTTTCGATGAGCTTTATAGGCGGTAAAGTCTTCGACCCTAAATGTTGGTCTTTCACTTTCCAAGGCTGCAACCATATACTGCGGTTTTATCTGATTTAAAACATTGATTAACATGGACGTAAAACCATACACCGCATTTGTTGGTTCACCGTTTTGATCACGAAATGTTGCGGGAAGTGCGTGGTAAGCGCGGTGCAAAAAATTGAATGTATCAATAATCAAAAATTTCCTCATTATCTAGATTTTACGCTAAGAAGCTTTTTGAATTCATCCCCATCGATTGTTTCTTTCTCCAAGAGTTTTTTGGCTATTTTATCCAAAACTTTTCTCTTTGCTTTTAAAACTTTCTTAGCTTTTGCGTACGCCTCCTCAACAATCTTTGAAACTTCCCTATCAATTTTTGCGGCAACCTCCTCACTGTACTTAACACTTTCACCAAGTTCACGGGCTAACCAAAAATTTCCATCTTTTCCATCATAAGAAACCGGGCCCAAAGCGCTCATCCCATATTCCGCAACCATTTTTCTGGCCAAAGTTGTAGCTTTATCAATATCATCAGCAGCTCCAACTGTTAATTCATTAAATACAATTTCTTCTGCAGCGCGGCCCCCAAGAACAGTCGCAATAATTGAATGGAGCCTCGTTTTTGTTTCGTTGTATCGATCTCTCTCAGGCGGAAATGATGTGTGCCCCAGCGACCCGCCACGAGCCACAATTGTAACTCTAGCCACAGGATCCATATCGGGAACGTTCGCGGCCACAAGAGCGTGCCCCGCCTCATGATATGCTGTCATCTTTTTCTCTTCCTCGGTTTGCATTGTTCTTCTTTCGGAACCCATCGTAACTTTTAAAGCTGCCTCTTCAACATCAGCTTGGTCTATTGCAGTTTTATTTGCGCGCGCAGCCAAAATTGCCGCCTCATTTAACATATTTTCAATATCAGCTCCACTAAACCCTACGGTTTTTCTTGCAGTTTTTTGAATATCAAAACTTTGGGCAAAGGGCTTTCCGACCATATGAATTTTTATAATGGCTTCACGATCAATTAAATCCGGAAGAGGAATCGAGATTCTTCTGTCAAATCTCCCGGCGCGAATAAGAGCAGGATCTAGCATGTCGGGTCTGTTTGTTGCAGCAAGAACAATCACATTAACTCGGGGATCAAATCCATCCATTTCAATAAGAATCTGATTTAAGGTTTGTTCTCTTTCATCGTGTCCGCCTCCAATTCCCATACCCCTTTGTCTTCCGATTGCATCAATTTCGTCAATAAAAACCAGACTCGGCTGGCTTTCACGTGCCATTCTAAACAAATCTCGAACTCGTGAAGAACCAACCCCAACTAACATTTCCATGAATTCACTTCCCGCAGCACTAAAAAATGGAACACCCGCTTCTCCAGCAATCGCTTTTGCTAGTAAGGTTTTCCCAACCCCCGACGGCCCAACAAGTAAAATTCCCTTTGGGATTCGCGCCCCAAGTTTTCGATACTTTTCAGGATTTTCCAAGAAATCTACAATCTCAACCATCTCGCGCTTTGCTTCCTCATTTCCTGCAACATCCTTGAATGTAATCTTTTGCTGGCCTTTATTAAAAATCTTCACCTTGAATCTCCCGAAGCTCATGATGTCTCCGCTGGTACTTTTCATTTGTCTAAATATAAAAAAGAGAAGTATAACCGGAAACCCAAACATTAAAAGTGGGGTTAATATATCCTCCAGAGTAAACTTCTTAACTACCTTTAGTTCCCCAGCAATTTTTGATCTATCAACGTTATTGTTGAACAAAATCTCATCAAAGCTAACCCCCGTCTCTTTTTTGGAAGTAATCTTTGTACCATCTTTTAGCAATACTTCGATATCATCACCAGAAACAGTAATATCTTGAACTTTTCCCTCTTTAATGTCTAAGATCACCGTGTTTATCGGAGTTTCTTCCGCTGCGGGAGCAATACCATTAAAGGCTTGGGAGATTAAAAAGATTGTTAAAAATACAAACACGTAAAAGAAAACATTTCCCAAAATGCTTTTTGGGGGCATGCTTTTTTTGTTTGAGGATCTTTTACGCTTTGGCACGGATGTGATTATATCAGAAGAAAGCCCATTTTTTCTTTTACTTCCCTCAAAGTTTCGCCGGCAACTTTTTTGGCCTTTTCGGCTCCTGATTTGATAACCAGGTTAACATACTCGGGTTTGGCTTCAATTTCTCTTCTTTTTTCTTGAATTGGTTTTAAGATGTCAAAAATTGCACCCGCTAATTCGGTTTTCAATTCCTGGTATTTGATCCCAGATGAGGTGTATAAATCTTCGTAAGCTTTTCTCTTTTCAACACCCTGAAACAGTTCTACCAACTGCAAAAGATTATAAATTGAACCACTTTCTGGTACTCTTTCTCCACTTCCCGCGTCAGTCGGGGCCAAAGCTAATTTTTTCTTTATGGTCTCAAAATCATCGACAAGTAAGATGTAACTTCCTTCCACAGATTTACTCATCTTTCCCTCGCCAGTAAGACTAGGGATATATTTTCCAGGAGTCGAAAAAATTTGTGGTTCGGGAAAGTTTGTTCCATACTTTGAATTCATATTTCGTGCAATCTGACGGGCGATCTCAAGGTGCGGTTCTTGATCAACTCCCACGGGAACGCTATCTGCTTTATATAACAAAATATCGGCAGCCATCAAAACTGGGTAGTTTAAAAGCGCCATCGTAACATTATCGGGATATTGCTTTACTTTTTCTTTGAAGGTTGGAAGGTGTTGCATCCTAGCAACAGAAATCATAGTAGAAAGGTAAAATGCCATTTCAAAATGTTCAGAAACCATTGATTGCACAAAAACCACAGATTTTTCAGGGTCAAGTCCTGCGGCTAAGTAGTCAATTACAACATTTCTAGTGTCTTCTTTTAGAAGAGAGGCGTTATATGGGGTAGTAATAGAGTGGGCGTCGGCAACCATGTAAAAGGTTTCGTATTCGGAACTTCCTTGGAGCTCAAGCATACCTTTAACTGCACCTAAATAGTTTCCAAGGTGAAGTCTTCCTGAGGCTCGAATTCCTGATAATACTTTTTTTGCCATATCAATATTTTAACACGGGGTGGTGCCAACGCCTGGGATCGAACCAGGGACCTGTCGCTTATGAAACGACCGCTCTAACCGACTGAGCTACGTTGGCAAATTACGGGATTATTATAGCAAATGAGAAATATGACCCTTGGGATGGTTGCGGGACCTGGATTCGAACCAGGACCTTCGGATTATGAGCCCGACGAGGTACCGTTCCTCCATCCCGCTTTAATATCACACGAAATACTACCCGTAAAAAGGCTTTATGTCAAAAGAAAAGTCTATACCATTGATAAATCACACTCTCGTTTTCGCCTCTTTTGCTACTAGAAGACAAAACCTCTGTTCTTTTCTTTTTATTATCAGAGCCGCCCACAACTACATAAACTTTTTCACCCGGCTTCACAAGATTCAGCTCGTTTCTAGCTGCTTTTTCAACAAATTCATCGGTTTTCTTATACAAAAGCTCCTTTTCAAGGTTTTCCTTCTTTTTCTTAAGCTCGCTTACCTCAGCCCTTAAATCATCGAGTCTTCTATTACTTTTCAGAAGATTGAGGGTTGTTTTTGTAATGCTGGCAGACACCAGAAGTACCAAGATACTAAAGAAAATGTACTTAAATTTGGCAGAACTTAACATCAAGCTCATTTTAGTTAACTAATTGACACTTCACAAGCTGGGTGTTATCCTCCATCCTATAGGGTATTTAATTCTTTAATAAATATGATAAAACTAGAAGTTGCTCATAATGATTTCGTTAAAAATTTAGAGGCGGATGGAAAGTCAAAATCCACCATTATTGCCTATAGCAAAGATATCGAACAGCTAACCGATTTCCTTTCTCAAGAGGGTATTGTTCTTGTTTCCGAAATTGAACTTTCTCGGCTTGAGAAATTCATGAAAAAGCTAGCAAACGAAAACTACACCCCTAAATCTATCTCTAGAAAAACCAATGCCATCAGAACTTTCTTCAAATTTTTACACAATCTTGGATACGTAAAAGATAATGTGGCTGCTTATCTAAAGCATCCTAAAGTTGATATCAAGGCTCCAAGAATTCTAACCAAGGTTGAATACAGAGCGTTAAGAGATGCTGCTAAAGAAGACTTTAGAACTTACGCAATGATTGAGGTTTTACTTCAAACAGGGCTTACTATTTCGGAACTTGCTGAAATGGAACTTGGGTATCTTGATATAAAAGGTGAAACAGGAACTCTTTTTGTTCCTAAGAGAAATAATAAAGAAGCAAGAAATATTCCTTTAAACAAGGCTGTCATTGAAGCCTTGAGAAAATATTTAGAAAATGAAAGACCCATGAAAGAGGGTACAAAGAATGTATTTATTACAAAAACTGGAAATCCGCTTCTGATTAGAAATATTAGATCTACACTTGATAGATATTTCAAACTTGCTGGGGTTGAAAATGCCAAAGTAAACGACTTGAGACATACTTTTGTGGCTCATCATCTTGCAGCTGGTGTAAATCTTTTACATTTGTCAAGAATTGCCGGACACAAAAGAATTTCTACAACCGAAAGATATCTTCAATATATTGAAAAAGTCGAAGTGACCGAAAAAACCGAACTTGGGGTTTTATAAAAACTCCATGGTGGGTGATCCAGGACTCGGTCACATGTTTTTCATCTGTAATTCGCTTCGCTCATAACATCTGAAAACTGCGACCCCGCCTCGCCGGCTTCACTTCGTTTCGCCGAGCTGCGGCATTCTCGTCTGCAAATCTCAATACATTTTCCTGTAAAAATCAATTTACCTTAGAAACTCCATGGTGGGTGATCCAGGACTCGAACCTGGAACCGAGCGTGTATAAGACGCTTGCTCTGCCAATTGAGCTAATCACCCTCAAAGTAAATCTTTTTATTTTCAATAACTCCGTCTTCCCTTTTTAGCTAAAGCAAAAAACGTAAGACGCTTGCTCTGCCAATTGAGCTAATCACCCTCAAAGTTATTCTAAAACGCAGCGTTTAGATTCACGAATTTCTTCCCAAGCCTTCTCCTTTATTCTATGATTCTTCGACTTATCTTCCTCCATCATGCGGAGAAGCTCCTCAACGGTTTTTATGATAGCACTCTCAAGCGAAAAGTCTGTCTCGTCCGAAAAATACTCCTTTCCGTTCATATCTGCAACCACCTTCACAGTAAACTTATCATCTTTTTTACCATTTAAAACCACACGAATCGACTTTGAACCCTCTGGAACATCTTTTAATCTATTTTCAATACGTGCAAACTTCTCCTTTGTTAAAGTTTCCATACTGGGAGAAATTTGAATATTATCGGAAGTTATTTGATATTTCATAAGAGAATTTTATCATTCCCCATGTTTGAGGACTTCGTTGATTCTGTCAACTAGCTCTCTAATTTCCTCATCTTCCAAACCATGAAGCTTTGCCCCATGTTCAATGGTATCGGCGCTACTAAGTGGACACATCGCACAATGCAAACCATAATCTAAAAGAATTTCAATTATTCTCGGATACTTTGTAACCAACTCGCCTATATTATCTTCTTTAGTTATCCTTGGTTTTTTCTTCATAAGACTTTAGTGCCCTTTCCAAAGCCTCCACCGACATAGCAGCACATCCTTGCTTAACGGGTGTTAGTTCTGCTTCCATCATCCTAAGTAAATCCTCTTTTGTAAACTTCTTCGCTTCTTCAACACTCTTTCCTTTTAAAAATTCTGTCATCATGGAGGCCGCGGCCACACTTACTGCACATCCCATACTCTCAAACTTTGAATCTTCAATTTTTCCATCCCCGATTTTCATTTGGATTGTCGTACAGTCTCCACAGATTGGATTTGTGGCATCAACCTGAATGGTAGCGTCCTTCATCAGTCCCCTGTTTCTTGGGTTTTTATAATGTTCCATAATTTTTTCGCTATACATGATCAATTTCCTTTCACTTAAAAATTTTGATGGCCTTTTTTATACCTTCTACTAAAATGTCTATGTCTTCTTTTGTATTAAAAACCGAGAAGCTTACCCGCGTGCTTGCTAATATTCCAAGACTGTCGTGTAAAGGTTTTGCGCAGTGCTGGCCAGCTCTTACTGCCACTGCAAATGTATTGAGTACCGCCGCCATATCGTGGGGATGTACTCCCTCACACGTAAATGAAACAAGCCCGCATCTTTTTGTCGCATCCATCGGTCCTAAAATTTTTATCTCCTTAATTTCTTTCAGCTTTTTAAGAGCATACTCTGTAAGTTCGGTCTCGTGTTCACGGACATTATCCATACCAAGTTTTTCCAAATATTCGATAGCGGCCCTAAGTCCCACTGCTCCTCCCACGTTTGGAGTTCCGGCCTCAAACTTTTCGGGAATTTTCGCCCACGTAGATTTTTCTAAATTAACTTCTTCAATCATTCCTCCACCATATTCATATGGTTCTAGTTTTTCTAAAAGTTCTTTTCTTCCCCATAAAACTCCAATTCCTGTGGGGCCTAACATCTTATGAGCTGAAAAAGCATAGAAGTCACATCCCAAATCAGAAACATTTACTTTCATATGCGGAACAGCTTGAGCACCATCCACAACCACAGTTGCCCCAACTTCTTTTGCCAATTTACAAATTCCCTTTACGGGAAATATGGTTCCGAGAACGTTCGAAGCGTGACAAATCGAAACTAACCTCACCTTTTTATTAAGTTTCTTTTTAACTTCATCTAAAGAAATCTCGCCGTTTTTGTCTACCTTAATAAAATCGATTTTTGCTCCCACCACTTTTGTTTCTTCTTGCCAAGGAACTAAATTGCTGTGATGTTCGGCATTTGTGAGTAAAACCACATCACCTTTTTTAAGATTTTTTAATCCCCAACTTATGGCAACTCTATTTAATGATTCTGTCGTTCCTTTTGTAAAAATAATTTCTTCGGGATGCTTTGCTCCAATGAAATTGGCAACTTTCTTTCGGGCGTTTTCATACATAAGAGTTGCTTCTTCACTTAATGAATAAATTCCCCTGTGAATATTGGCGTTATGATTTGAGTAGTAATCAGAAATTGCATCTATTACGGCTCTAGGTTTTTGGCTTGTGGCAGCATTATCTAAATAAACTAATCTCTTCCCGTTAAATTCCCGCGCGAGAATTGGAAAATCTTTTTTAATTTCTTTTACATTTATTGCCATAAGGTACAACCTACACTTCCAAAGGGACAACTTTTGTTTATACTGTAGTGTACTTCTTTGCCCTGTTTATAACTTTTTAAAAGCCCGATTTTTTTCATCTCTTTTAGGTGATAAGAAACCGTGGGCTGGGTTAACTTCATTTTTTTAACTACCTCACCCACAGGATTTTCACCACTTTCTTTCAGGTAATTATATATTTTCATCCTTGAAGAAACCCCCAAGGATTCAAAACATTTCACGCAGCTATCTTTAAATTTCACGTATAGATAGTAGTCTATATGTACAGAGAAGTCAATTTGAGATATGATTTAAATATGAAAAAGTTAAAGGCCTTCTTTTATATTTTTACCAAAAGTTTATCTTCACTTGATTACTACAAAGAAATGCTAAAAACCCCATTTTCTTTTTCTATAAAGTATCTTTTTATGCTGGCGCTTTTGGCCTCTATTGTTGTGGCAGGTGTAACATCAATAAAAGTATTTCCTGAACTTAAAAAGGATGCAAAAGATTTTTTAGTTGTAGTGAAAAATATTTATCCCCAAGGTTTTGAAATAACCGTGGAAAACGGAGGGTGGTCAATAAATAGACCCGAGCCGTTTGCAATTCCTCTTCCCATACCTGGAAAAACGGAGCAAGTATCTGGAGTTAACCTTATTGTGTTTAACAAAGAAGGCACAATCGAGGAAGCTGAAAATACTATGATTCTTGTGAATAAGACAAATATTTTGTTTAAGAATGACAACAAGTTTGAGGTTTATGCGCTTAAGAACCTAAATCTCCCAAATGGAAAGTTTACTCAACAAAATTTTGATGGTGTAGTTTCAAAGTTTTCGGGTGCCATTAAATATTTACCGTATGTAGTAATTGTCTTTATGTTTATTGGAACTTTGTTTTACTACTCGGTTGCTAAGGTGGTCCATCTGCTATTTATCGGATTAATCTTGTGGCTTTTTGCTGCGGTTGCCAGAGCCAAGAGGCCATATCTTGAGGTTTTTAGGATTGGACTTCACACCATAACCTTACCAATTATTCTTGACGTTTTAGTTTCGTTGACTAATATACGTGTACCGCTTCCTGGCTGGTTTGCAATTATAAATGTGTTGTTTGGTGTTTTGGTGTTAAATAGTTTGATTAAGGTTAAAGCCAAAGCTAAGTCTAGGTAGTCTTTTGTTGATCGGATAAAGCGGCTGTGTTAACATTTCCTCGTTATATTCCCCTGTCCTCCTTCACTAAAGCTACGGAGGACTAGACGTAGTATTAACTTGATAATTTAATAAATATTCCCCCGTAGCTCAATGGTAGAGCGGCTCCCTGTTAAGGAGAAGGTTCGTGGTTCGAGTCCACGCGGGGGAGCCATGATTGACGAGTTCCCAAATCAAACATAGTATCAAACGGCTTTTTCAAGTCATAACAAACAGAAGTGCCATTCAATGTGCAGTTCTGAAGTAGTAGTTTCAAAATCTCTCGTTTTTCATCAGGTTCAGAACTTTCAAACAATTCGCCCGCTTTTGATGCCAATTTTAGCAAGTAACCACAAGTAATATAGTATTCTTCGTCTGCTTTCTGCAACTTGCTCATTTTATCCTGTAATTCACTTTGTGATTGTCTGTATTCCTTATACTTTTTGTCATACAAATCCTGCGTAATTCTGCCGTCTAATTGGTCTTCATACATTTGCTCTATCCTGTGTTCAAGTTTGTTGTATTCTGCTGTCCATTCGTTGAACAATGTCTTAATGTTGTGGGATTTGTCGCTGTGGGACTGTTTTAGCGTCTCTAACAGGTCGTTTAGGACATTGTCAGGCATTTTTAAGGTCTGCAACATAGACTTAAACCCGGCTGTTACATCTTCTTCACGAACCCATTTGGCACTGTGCTTACCGTTGTATTCTGTGCAGTGGTAATAAACATACTTGCCCTTCTTCTTTTCAGGCGTGATTGCCAAGCCACACTCGGCACAACGCATTATTCCTCTGTATAGGTAGGGCAACCCGGCAAACTTATAATGTTTCTTATTAAAACCAAGTTTTATCGCTTGAACCTTTTCAAACTGTTCACGGGTTATTATGGTTTCATAGTGATGTTGATAAATCTTGCCGTCATATTCTATTTCGCCATAGTAGAACCGGCATTTTAAGATAAAATCCAACTTCCCTTTGTCCATTTTCAAGTCGTATTGTTCTTTCAAGAACACTCGGATTAAATCCATACTGTACGCACCACTTCCATACCATTCGTAAATCTTTTTCACAATCATTGCCTCAAAAGGTTCTACTTCAACCCATTTTTTATTGTTTGTGTTAGGAATTGTTACATTTCTATAACCGTAAGATGCTTTGCCGTTTAGTTCTCCTCTGCCAAGTTTGGCTTGGGC
>Ga0315284_10001349_pt1 | contig 34977 bp, 72 predicted proteins | sample YL17G09_16_MG_FD_203696 | JGI IMG/M metagenome (GOLD analysis project Ga0315284, IMG submission 203696) | Sediment microbial communities from Yellowstone Lake, YNP, Wyoming, USA - YL17G09_16 | ecosystem: Environmental > Aquatic > Freshwater > Lake > Sediment | place: USA: Wyoming | collected... | reverse complement strand
TGAGGTCTTTACGTTGAGCCCTGATTCTGACACCGTGTTTGAAAGGCTTGTTTTTACGTCTTTTAACTAAGTAGCCGTCTCCCAATAGAAACCCATCAATCCATTCTATTGTCGCTTCATCCATGGGTGTTATCCTGTTTGGACATATAGAGCTCTGTTATTTTGTCCCTGAAGAACTTCGATATGTTCACATAGAACTTGTTACGCAATTCTTCAATCATTCGTTTCTCATCAGACGACAGCCTTATGGCAATTAGCTCCGTCAATGATGTCTCACTTTTCGGTCTTCCTTTTGACATGATACCTCCTGTATAACTTTATTATACCACATATTCTAGGGTCAACCCTTTTCTTGTGAAAATTTTCTCCCCCAAAAAATTTTGGGCAAGGAAGTCCCATCACAAAGACACTCGTAACTAGCCCCTTGGGCATCCCACCAGCAACCCAAAAACGGTTTTCCGTAAAGAGGACTATCCCTCGGGCCCTAGGGCTTCTCAGGCATAAGAACGCCCAAGTCATCCTAAAATGATAGCACAGTTGAGCCTGACTGTCAAGCTCCGAGTGAGCCGACGTCCCAAGACCTTCAGCCGTGGTTGCACTCCACTTACCGAGTGGCACCAGCCCGCCAGCCTTCAGGCGGACTGGGCAGCCGTCCATGGTGTCTGGGTGGTGCCTGCTTTAGGTAGGCCTGTTGTGTAGAGCAGCTCGCCTGCCCAATCTTCCCGATGGGTATGGGCTTCGAGCCTGCCTTCCGTCGTCCCACTCCGAGCAACGAGTGGTACTGCCAGCAACGATAGCCATCGCCCGTGACCCTGGGCTACGAACCCACTCTGCTTTGGTTCTTCAGGATGCCCTTCATATGAAGAAGGATGCCGAGGCAAGGGGTGTTGGTTCCGATCACGCCTGCGGGCTTCCAGACGGCTCTTAGGTGGCGTCAAATGGTTGTTCCCCTTCGTGGAATGAGAGGTCGGAAGGGATCTGGTTCAGGGAGCCACCACCCAGGGTGGATCTGGGAGGCTGAAGCAGGCGATGGTTTCACTCCAAGGGTTGAGTGGGACTGAGGTACTGAGGTGAGGAGGCGCTGATGCCCTGGTGCCGCCGGCGTGATGGTTGCTGGCTTGGTTCCACTCCTGACTGATAGCTATCCGCAGTTGGTCTTGCGGCACGACGCCCTTATGTCGACTCACTTTGTTATGGTCTTCTGGTTCCAGACAGCGGTGGGCAGACCTGACGCACTGGATGAAGGTTCCCTGCACGGAATGGCAAACACCATCTGGGTTGAAGCCTGCTTCGGTCATCGGGTTGGGGGTACGGGTGGGAGGGTTCCACTCTATTGACCGAGTGAAACGGCAGGTGGTCTGGTTTCCCCAGGGCGCCAGGAGGAGTGTGGTTGGTCAGCGGTGCCACTCTGTAAAGAGAAAGCCCCGCATTTGGCGGGGCTTTCCCTGTTTTTAGATGGCAACAACAACGTGGGTTTCTCTCTAGTCTGCCCTCCTTTCTTCCAAGGCTGCGGAGTCTTCCGTCTTGGCGTGCTGATCGTATTCATCGTCGAGCATCCAGTAGTTGCCCTCGCCGTCGCAGCTTTCCCTGTCGTTGAGTGCGGCTACCTGTTTCATATCCTTCGCCGTACCTGCCTTGATGAAGGCCCCCGAAGCATCCCTCAGCACTATATTCATAGTTGCACTCCCTGATTTGTTGGGGCGCCCATTTTCGGGTAAGCCCCTGACTGATGTTGGGTTTTGGCTAGGCGACCGCCTGAGCCTGCACCGCTTCACGGACGGCAACGGTATCGGCGAAGTACATTTTCTCGTCAATACCGTCAACGAGGATGGCGACACCGCCGATGCTGATGGCGTCAAAGCGACCGTCGAAAATGAATTGACGATACCGCCCTGTCAGCAGTTGGCGTCTTACAGCGTTGCGGATTGCAACGTCAGCAGAGGACGCTGAGAAGGGGTACTCGCCTTCCTTCCTGACTTCCTTGTGTACGAGAAGGGCATCCCTGAGATGCAGTACGCCGTCGTTTTCATTCTCATAGAGTCCCTTCGCCTCTTTCGAGTAAGACGCTTTGGCGGGTGCGGGGTGGATAAGGCTTTCCATCACTTCTGCGACCGCTGTTTGCAAGCGAGAGTCCGTCATGTCGAGTACGAGGGTTTCCGTCATCGGTGTCCGTCCTTCGGCTTTGCGGTTGAACCGTTCGCCGTTGGCGTTAACATAGACGCCGAACTTGACTGTGAGTGTGAGAGGCTCGTTACCGTCGAGGATGGACTGACAACGGATGATGTCTCTTGCCTTGAGTGCGGGATACGAAATGCCGAATTGGAGCCAGTAATCCGAAACCTCACCCTCTTTATTTTCATAACCACGGACGAACATAAAGCCGCCAGACCGTGATTCGTTGAGGTGTTGTTTGATCGTTGCGAGGTTGATTTCCGTACCGACTTGAACCATCGTTTCACCGTTCATACTGTCCCCCTTCTTTTGTTGTTTCCCATCCTTAAAACACACGCATACTAGCACACATTCAGTGGAATGTCAAATCAATAAAAACCTTCCCTTAAAAGGTTTTAAGCGTTGTGCGTGGCTGGTCTATTCAGTGGTCTGTCCCAGTGATATGACTGAGTGGAACGGAGGAGGGTTCGGGTCGGACGGCGGCCTCCCAGGAGCTGGTGGTGTCTGGCGGCACGGGGAGGTTCCACTCGGAGGATGGAGTGGAACGGAAGCTCGATCAGCCGGGGTCAGCTCCACCCGGGTGGGTGCCGATGACTTCTCTTCCTCGCACATCTTCCTCTCACAGTGAGTTCGCATTGATCGGGGATGTCCTCAGCAATGGTCTTGGGTTCCGACACGCCACGGGTCACACGAGGTGGATTCCTGATGTCGTTGTAGAAGCCCGCCTGTGTCTGGTTCACTATGAACGGTGACTCGAACTGGAGCTGTGCCTAGGAGCCTGCCGTTTTCTGTTCCACTCGGATGACGGAGTGGAACCAAGCGTGGGACGGGTGTCCTCCCGGCGCCCTGGGGGTGGTCGGGTCATCTCCATTGTTCCGATTCGGCAGGCATTGGTCGTAACTGATGTGATTGGGTCTTCACGAGCCAGAACCGTTGCGGTTCTCCAGGTTCGGGCGGCGTGCATCGGGAGGTGGTTCCACTCGACTCTGTTGGATTGGATTGGGAGTGGAACCAGTGGTCGGGGTCTGGGTCGGACTGGGTGGCTTCGATTCGAGTCGTGTCTAGGCTGTGGCGGTTCTCAGGCTGAAGTCGGCAGGCATTCCGATGAGAGTTCGCAGGTGGTTGACGACTTGGGGGTGGAAGCTGTGATATCTTCCCCCTGAGAGTTTCAGCTTGCCCGTGTTGGCGATGTTGGTAAGGGTTTTGAGGACATTGATGGGTTCGCAGATGTCAATGGCTTTGGCGATGGCTTCATACTGGTTGAAAAAATCGTGATAAAAAGGGTCCATTCGAAGAGTCGGGTTGTTCTTCAGGTCTCCAAAGACGGCCTTGGAACTGACGACGAAGCAGCGGGGTTTCTGTGCCACTCGCTTGACATCGGTGTTATCGGGTAGGCTGGCTATGGCCTTATGGAGTTGTTTGCGAAGTTCTTCGCCCTTCTTGGCGATGGTTGCAAGTTCGTCGGTGTGCTTCCTGATGTTTTTAACTGTGTCGTTCATTTCGATTCCACCTTTTTTTGTTCCGCCCTGACTCGTTCGATATGTCGAACCATCCAAGGGTTTTCGATGGCGAGATGGCAGAAGATGATGTAAGCCATACCACGGGTGAAAGGGTCAAAGCCGTGTGTGGCGTACATGGCAAGGAAAAGGAAGATTAGGATGCAACGCCAAAACCACACTTCATACCCGTAGGTCTTTCCAGCCCTGTGCATCCATTTGTTGATGATCCTGGATGCTATGGTGGCTGTTACGAGGATCGCCGTCAAGAACGAGAAGGCTGATATGAGCAAGCCAGCCGTTGCTGTGGTCTCGTAATCAATGTTCATGTATGCACGCTATCACATTCCGTGGGTAATGTCAAGAATCATTAGGTCACTTCCAGAACTGATACCATTTGATCGGGATCTCCTTTGTCTTCTCGTGTTTGGGTCTTGGCGTACCGTGTTCCAGGAGATAGAAATAGTCGTCATATTCGGCGATGTGTTTTACGTCGGTTTCCGCTATAATTCTAACTTGGTCGTTGCTGCTTTGGTGGGACTCTACTTGGAGGGATATGGGTGGGTTGTGGTTTTGGCAGAATTGTTTTAACTGGCCTAGTTTCTCGACATGTAGGATGTCAAAGCTCTTTATCATTGGTCACGCAGGCGTGCATTCCGTGGGTTACAGGTCGGGTGATGTTCCAGACGCCATGATCTCGGTGTTGGCCACGACGCCCCGCTCATCGATAAAGCTGTAGTCCAGCTCGCTGACGAACCCCTCGACCTCGTCAACGGGGATATCTTGGTTGAGTTGCAACCTGACCTTGATGTAAACCACTCCAGTCGTTGCCATGTGAATCTCCCTCCTGCGTATGTGCATTCCGTGGGTTACTAGGACGACCAGGCGACTCGCTCTGGTATGCCAGCCCACTCCAGTAGCAACACGTCATCCGTCTCGATGTGCTCGGCGAGCGATTGCAGTTCCACAATCTCACCCGTGCTTATCCGCTCAGCTTTGATTTCCTTGCGGAGGTATTCCAGACGAGCTTTGATCTTTTTGGTGGTCTTCATCTTCGGTCTCCCTTCTTGATCTTTATACGGGTGTATGCTATCACACATTCAGTGGGTTGTCAAGCTCTATCTCCAGCGGGTGCTGGTATTGTGAAAGGTGTCAGGCTTCTTGGCTTCCTTCTGGAGCCTTTCCAATACGGGGCTGGTCTTGAACTCTTCGAAGGGGATTGTTTCCCAGCCGCCTGGGTTGGCGTGGTTGTTTGAGAGGTGCCGGATGGCTACATCCTCCGAGTGGAACGGGCCATGGCAGGTGGCGTCGTCACGCCAGTCGAAAGCTCCAACTGGGCAGGTCCAGTTCTGAAGGACGTAGTACCATTGGTTCTGTTTTGGTTCGAAGAAGGTACAGTTGTAGCCCGTGCTCATATCTTCACCTCTTTCACCATTTTTAGGAGTTCTTCAGCCTTTTTGAGAGGCTCGTCATCGATCACGTGTTGGGTGTCGAACACTTCTGGGTCTCGGAACGATACGATCCACTCTAGCATATCCACCATCTCTTGAAAGTGTGAGAGGGTATGTGCGAGCAGGGCTGCGTTGACTGGGGCCTTGCTGAAGTCCGAGACGTGCTCGAACTCTGCTACGAGGCTACCATCCGCACCGTTGATTGTGGGGCGAAGATGGGGAGCCAAGTGGGTTGCCTGTAGCGGCATCGGGCTGGCCTTATCAAGAGCATCCTTGAGTTTCACGCCGTCTCCTTCTGTTTGCAGAGGTGCATCTCGGCCTTGGGGTGGTGCTTCTTCTGAAGCTTCTGGGCTTCCTGGTTGGCGAGGATGGAGGATGACAGTTCCACTCCTTGCTGTACGAAGTTGACGAGAACCTTGAACTTGTGCTTCTCGCCCTGAACAACATCGATCCTACTCATGGAACCCTCCCTTTCTTGATTCTTCCAGAACGCTATCACAAAGGGTGCGGAATGTCAATCCTTCTTATGGCTCTTCGCCCTTCTCTAATGACTCGATCACACTGGGGAAATGTTCGACGACGGTTTCTAGGGCGTTGATCGCCCGTATGGAAGCTTCGCAGGAGTGGTTCGGGTCGTTGCGCTCGTCGGGCTGGTCGTATGACAGGGACAAGATGAATCCCTCGTCCCTTGTGTCACGATAGCGGAGCAGGGGCAGAGGATGGTCGTAGCGATCCTGAACCATAGACTCAAGGACGAGCTTCATCGTCTTGGCTTGTTCGTTCCTGCTGATGTTGTAGGGGAGTTCACGGATGTGCAGTTCCACTCGGATACAGTTCTCGATGACGACGAACACCATCCCATTACCGTGGTCATCGTAGTGGACAGCCCATGCGTGATCGTGAAACTCTGGCTCGATACCCGTGCCCTTGCATCTGGGACAGTCCTGGGTTTGTGGCGGTTCCACTCCATCGGTCTTGGCGAAGATTTTGGTTGCAAGACTTTTGCAGGTGAGGCACTCGTTGTCAATGACCTTGTGCCAGCCTCGTAGGTTGCAGTCCATGTCGTTGTAGTTGAGGTGCCCACCATCGCCCTGACGCTTCTCCAAGAGTTCCACGAGCTTCTTGAGGACGTCCACGGCCCCGTTGAGGTGTCCATCCTTGAGCAACGCTGCGTGGGGTCGGATGGCGTAGGCGTAGGCGAGACCGCCTAGGACCCAGCGGATGCTGTTGCCTGCACAGCAGCCCTTGATGCTGGCGAGGGCTTGACCGATGGCGTCGGCCTTGTTGATGTCATCGATGTGATATTGGAAACAGAGGTCGTCGACCGCCTTCGTGAAGTCCACGGGAACCTTATTCATGCTTCTCCCTTCATTGTGCCCGCATACTATCACAACCCATGTTGGATGTCAAGCAAGAATCTGGTGGAGTAATCCGTCCTTCAGGATAACGGCGTGAGGGATTATACGGCCATGCTTCCTGCGGAGGAACTCCATTTTGATCGTCGCCTGTTGGATGGCGATGCCCTGCTCCTCCTCTGGACCGAACAGTTCCACTCGTTTGACGCCGCCCGCTGTCCACCAGACTTTTGCCTGCCAAGGTTTCATGTCACGCTTCGGGGAGCATATCATCAGGTACGACCTGCCCGCCGCACTTGGGGCAGTCGAACACGTCGTTTTGCTCTGCCCATCTTTTGACGACGGACATCCAGATTCTCGCATCGGCTTGGTCGTTGTCATTGAGCGTCCTGACCTTGCACTTGCCCTTATCGTTTTTGGTGACGACGAACGTGATGCCTTGCAGGTCGGGGAAGTCTCCTTGACCGTAGCCATCGAAGCGAGCCTCGTCAATCTTGCCGCACTTCTCACAATCGAACTTCATGCCATGTCCCCTTTCATCTTGTGCATTTCACGCCTCCTTTGCGATCACGTCAACTAGAGTGGAACCGTCGGGTAGCTCGTGGATCTCACCCAGGGTGGCGCCGTTGGGGAACCGCTGGTTCCACTCGGCTAGGCGTTGCTCACCCAGTGCGAAGTCCTCTTGGAGCCACGCATCCAGTTCGGCGTCTTCTTGGATTGCCGCCTCTCTGGAAGCCTGCTCGTCCCTGGCTAGGCAACACTTCTTGTACTTTTTACCAGACCCGCACTCGCACTTCTGGTTGCGGCTTTGCATAGTTCCACTCCTACGGGCAGATGTCCCTGTCGCTTTCGTGGGTGATGGCTTCCACTTGTTTCAGGGTGAGTTTGCGGTGTTTCTTTGACGGGATGTGCTTGTCATCCCAGTCTTCGGAGTCCCAGTCCCCGCCGAACACAAGGTTGTCTTCGATGTACTCGATGCGATTCCATTCGTTCGGGAAACGCCAGGTCAACAACCGCTAACCTAAAGGTATAGCGGCTTGCTTCTACTACCTACACTAGTAGTGCTAGGAGCATAAGGTTCATTGACTGGAACCTAGTTTAGATAGCATATAGCGTCTAAACATTGGAGAACAATTTAATGTTATATTTGTTAAACCACAACTTCAACCGTTTTCCAAGTCTTATTTGTTGCTTGGTGCCTTACCTTATACTTGGTATGTGGAACAAAACTCCAATAACTTACTTCACAACTATTATACAAAAATCCTTCAAGAAAGTGAAAACATTTTTTGAAGTACAAGAGAAAGGTTCGGCTTTGACTCCTAGCCTAAAGGCCAAGCAAAAACAGAACATTCTGTTTTTGTAGGAGTTTCTCGCCTCTTAATATGAAATACGGGTCTATGATGTTACCCTTGGGATTGACGCACCAAGCGTGATCGCCCCATTTCTTTTCTCCGATGAATCGGGTACGACCAACGGTGAACTTCAACCTTGGTTTAGCCTTCGCCAGTCTCTCGGCGATAGTCAGACAGCCGTACTCGTCGTCAACATTGAAGCCCTTGGGGGGTCCACCGCTTTTGGATGTTGAGAGGTGCGGCACGCATAACGTGTAATTCCTTCTTCATTGTTACGGCGTCATCCTAGCACAGATAATGTAGAATGTCAAGCCACTTTTTGAAGGGCTTCCAGCACAGCATGGCGGTTAAATTTCGAGTCCAGCAAGATCATGGTTAGGCTTTCCATGTCACGACGAGATTCCATGCCTTGCTCGAAGGCGGTGTCCCAGTCGAACTCCCGCAGTTCCACTCTGTGTCTGAACAAGTCCTCTTTCCACCGCCTTATCAGCCCGCCCTCAGTTGTGATTCCATCACCGTCAATAAGCCAGCCGTTGATGTTGAGGACGGCGTGGTGCTGGATTGCCTCTCCGAGTGGAACCGGTTCCCACACGCCCAGTATATCGCCGGTGCCGAGCCACCTTCGAAGGGCGTTGGCTAGGACGAGGCATCCTCCGTCCGTCCAGCCAACGCTCCACAGGTCGAGTATGGACATAGCTTCGTTGGAGCGGAGGACGTGCTTCAGGTCACGGGAGAGGCGTCTGATGTCGGTCTTTATGGTTCCACTCATTCGTTACCATCCCCACCCCAAGCTGCTCCTGAACTTTGGAGTCAACCCGCAATCCTTGTGTCCAGACTTGACAAGCAGTTGGCGAAGCCATCCGTTGTTACCGTCGGGCGACACCAGCATTGCCGTAGCTCTGTCGTTGATGTCTGCCGTGTCATCTGCGAAAGCCACCTTCACCTCCTGAATGGCCTCCACCACGGCTTCCAGTTCACCGTCCACGTGTTCTGGGTGGGATCGGTACTTGCCGTCGACCATGTCGTATAGTCGTACCGCCTTGGCCGTCTTCTCGAACTTTTTCATGGTCACAGCAGGCAGATAAGCCTGACCTCCCTGAAGATTCCCTTGAAGTGAAACTTGGTGTGATGGTCACGAAGTAGGCACAGTAGGTGCAAACCCATTCGGCCCCAACTCGACTCGGCCAGCCGCAACTGAATCTTGGTACTCATGAAGCACTCCCTTCTTCATTCTCTAAAACAGATGCTATCACACTTTCAGAGGAATGTCAAGCCACCTTTTTCTTTAGCCATTTGTCGAAGCGGGTTCCGGGCTTGCCGCTCTCGAACCGCTGGTACTCGCTGACGAGTGTAACCAGTTCAGCCCACAGGAGCCCTGGCACGGTGCGGTTAAACTTGACATGGCAGGTGGGTTCGGTTCCGATGGTGATGCGAGTATGCTTCATATTTTTTCCTTTCGTCTTACAAAACGATGAGACTTCTTCTTGTCGGCCTTCTTGGTCCCCAGGTGGTTGCTCGTCCTGATGTCCAGCTTCTTGTGGGCCGTGTAGGTCTTGATGGCGTTCATGTGCGTACGCATTCCGTGGGTCACGACCCGACCGTGGAGCCGTCAAGCTGTTTGGCCTCCGGCGGCGAGAACTTGATCTTGAGCATTTGCGACGGGTCGCAGTAGCACCCGTCCACGATGGAGAGCTTGCCAAGCATCGCCCCCTCGGGTGTCCCGTTAAAATGGTCAAATGGTGGAGCCCACTTCTTGCCAATCATCTCCATGATGGCCTCGGAAATGTCGTACTGATTGTGGACACACTCTGCGAAGGTGCTTGCGATCATACCATAGATGTCTCTGTCCGAGATGTACTGGATGTCAATGCCTGCGTACAGGGAGAGCATTGCCTTGAGGTCGGCAATGGGATTGCCAGACCTTCCATGCCAATTCTTGGCGTACAACACGACATGATGTCCGAAGTTGTCCGGAACCTTGCTGATGTCCCTGCCCTTGCTGTCGGTCTTCTTGTCCGAGTTCTCCTCTGGATTGTCGTGCCGATTCTTGTAACACTGGGGGCAGGCCGTTCCCCCATCTCCGCCGTTCATCTCGTCGGCGGGGTATCCCTCCCTCTCGTCGAAGAGTTTGCCGCAGAAATAGCAGTTGACTGAGTGCCTGTCCACCCAGGACGGCTGACCCGGGGTGTCCTCTGGTTCCACTCGGTTAGGCCGTTTCAGGATTGCAGCCACGGTGGAGGGGCTGGTGTTGAAGTGTCGGGCGATGGCGGCGTCCGACAGGGTAGGGTTTGCCTGACTGAGTGAAACCACCTTGGCTGAAAGTTCGATCATCTGTTCTTCGGTTCGTCTGCTCATAGTTCCATCCTCATTGTCTGAAAACGACGCTACCACAAACGGCATAGTTTGTCAAGCCCACAATGCGATGTAGGCGGCGAGCTTCTTGGCACAAATCCCATGTACGCAGAAGTTGTGTTCCATACCTTTGCGGGTGAAGGTTAGCGAGATGATCTTCCCTTCCAGTATCTTGACCTTGAGTTCCCCAGGTCCGATGGCATTGAAGGCAACCAGCGTGATCTCGTCGAACGACAAATCAGCCGTGAGTGATTGGGATTCCTTGTCCTTGATTTTCTTTCTGCTCATGCGAAATCCTTCCATATTTATGTCAACTGTTCAGTTCTGGTTCTTGCAGGGCGTAACGTAGTACCACTCTCGTTGCCATGTTGGTGAATCATGGTGGGCGTTGTTGACTGCAAAGCCGTTCCCGTAACGATAGACTTTGAAGGAGCAATCCGTTTTCGGCAGTATGGCGTGGAGAAGCTCCCTGCCGTTCGTTGCGTGAAACATTTTCTCCCCGTTCAAGGATCGCCATCCGAAGTTGTTGACCTCTGCTTTCCATCCTCCATGAGTGTTACGCTTCATAAATCCAGTCAAACAATCGCAAAGGTCACGCCATGCGAAGGTCTGAATGTCTTGGTCTTCGCAAGCCATCTGGAAAAGTTCATCGTCCGTCTTGCCTTTGTAGTCGCCGCTTTCCTTCAAACACTCCGCTTTGGCCTTGATGACGTCGCAGGTATCCCACCCCAATAATTGTTTGCCAACCTTCGCCATTGTGAACTCCCTTCTTGATGTTTGAATAAGGCGAGCCTATCATATCATAAGACGAATATCAACCTAAAAGAAGAAGGACCGCTTTTTGTTTTTTGCGGTCCTTCCTGATTAAAATTAAATCGTTTGCTTTTTTTGTTGTTCAGGGCAGTTGCTGCCCCATATCGCACCTCCTTCTAAAAGCCTTTCGACCTATTCCAGTCTCGAAGCAATACACAACCATAGCACGCCGCCGTGTTTTTGTCAAGGTTTGTTTTTCTATAAATTGGGTTGAACCGAGATCCAGGTCCTGGGGGGAATTCGGTCGTTTCACTCCATCCACCGAGTGGAACTAGTCACCGCACGCCAGGCTCCACCGGCGAGGCGAACCTGCTGATCCAAGAAACAGAAGGGGCCGCCATTCCTTTAGGCAGCCCCTTCCTTTCGACTAGATCATTCACAAACCGTCTGAATCGTTTGTCCTTCCCCTCTAGCCACCACCTCCTTCCCGATGGCTCTAAAGCCATCCTAGGCACATTGTGCAGCTTTACTGCGACTTCCACTCGTCCCCACAACTCGGGCATTTCCCCTTGGCGTACTTCTGTGCTGGGCGTTTGTGGGATCGATGCTCTCGTGGCCGCACTTGCGGCACTTGACGGTGTATTGATCTTCCAACTGTGCTCGCCAGCTTATGACAACTCCGTTTCGATGAGACCCTTGACGCAATTGGAGTTGAGGAACTTCTCACGCTGTTCCTTGGTCATCAGTTTGTAGGCGACCAGCACCATGTCCTGTAGGTCGCCTACTTCGTGATCCGGATCGGAGCATTCGCCATGACGCTTGGCGGCTTCAAGGGCCTGACTGACAGTAATCTTCACTCGAACCTCCTTCTTAATTGTTGACTGCGTATGCTATCACACATTCGGCGTGATGTCAAACTGGTTCTTTGTTCAGCCCTCCCTGATTTCTGGACGCTCGTTGATGATCTCGACAAGCTGGTCTCCGTACTGCCTGACGAGCCATGCACGAACTTCGTGGTCGAACCTCTCCTTGTACACTTGGTAGGTGTCTTCGCCGTCCGATGCGAGGCGAAACAGGGTCTTGGTCTTGCAGTCCTTGCGGAACTTGTCGGTCTCGATGAGTTCCTCTATCAGTATCGCCCCGTCCTTCCGACCAGTGTGACCATAAGCGGTGTAGGTCTGTGAGTTCGCCAGTTCGAGGAACAACTTTTCCTCTGGTGTTCCTTGGTAGGTGTGAGTTCTGCCGTCCCCGAAGTAGTCGATGGTGATGTCCACCTTTGGGGCGGTTCTGTCGTTCCACTCGAAGTTGGCTTCCCCACCATCGCCAGAGTCCATCACGAAGGCGACCTTCTTGCCGTCACGGCAGAGCGTGGCGTTGTAGCCGTGACCCTCCATCCCACGGAATCTCTTGATGTTTTTGACTGAATACATCGGCTGCTCCCTTCTTGATTGTTTTACCTCTCTGCCCGCAGAATGCCCCCGCCTTTAGGCGTGGGGTAGTTCACAGGCGTAGCGTATCACACATTCAGTGGGATGTCAAGCGTCAATCTTCGGCTTCGGGCTTGTACTTGATGTGTTGCTTATCAACCGTACACTCATCCTCTGCAACGTCATCACGGGTCCCAAGAAAATTGGGCTGGTAGAACTTACCATCCACTCCAGTGACATAAAGGTAGCGTATTTCTACGATCGACCCGATGCCTGGAAGCGGGATCGCTTGGGCTATCGTCACGTTCCCCATATCACGTTCCCCCAGTCTCACTCCGATGCTATGCTTGCCCTTGGTATGGCTGGCGACGACCACAGACGCCGAGGTCCAAAACTTACACTTGATGGCCGATCCACCCGAAGCAGGCCGACCAGCATACCACTTTGCCGACAGCTTCTTGAACACGATGCCTTCCTTGTTCGCCGCCTTGAGTTCCGCCATTAGGGCCCGCTTGTCCTTCTGACCGATTGCGGTCTTGGCCACGACGGTTGCCTTGGTTCCACTCCCTACGAGCGTCTTGAGGCTTTCGAGGCGTTCACGATAGGGCTTGTCACGCAGGTCGCCGCCGACCGCTTCCAGCAGATCGAACACATTAAGCACTTCACCAACTGCTTCGCCATCTGCGACGAGGCTAGGAGTGGACTGGAAGGCTTCGGCGATTTTGTCGGGGAAACCGATGCTCAGCCCCTTGCGGTTGGCGGCGATCACTTCGGAGTCCGTCTTCCTGATCGTCATGCGCTTCCCGTCGAACTTCTCTTGAGCACACCAGTCGTCGTTGAGCAGGTAGGTTTCCGCTTCGTCCTCGGTGATGGGGTTCAGGAGTTGCGGCCGCAGTCCCGTATCCCTCTGGTCTCTATCAAGGACGATGGTAGCGACGCTGGAACTGATGCCGTCGCCAGAACCAGTAACCTTGTAACCCTTCGCCGTCTTCGATTTCACGAGGTTTTCGTAGACCTTCGTAGCTTCGTCCAGCGTGACGGGGGTTTGGGTTTTCGAACCCGTGTTAAGCGTTCCGCATCTCCGTCCGTACTCGAAATTAACGACATATAAACCGTTACCAGCCTCTTCGACAGCGGCGTTGTAAACCTTGTCGCTTGTACCTTCTCGAAAAGCCAACTTGACGCTCGGCAACTTGTTCATGTGAACTCCCTTCTTGATTCGATTGTTGAATACCAGTAGGCTACCATATATCGGAAGGAATGTCAAGCCCTCTTTTGACTGACACACTTCACACCTCGACCTGCCAAGAATATGCAACGCCCCTTGGTGTCGTACTGGCAGTCCAGAAGACTTCCAGTGTGCAGACCGCACTTGATCTTCGGAGCCAACCCCATCGCTGTGAACAGCCGCCTGTACTCTGGGGTGAGCCTGGCGAAGTCCCGCCGCTGGCACCACTCGTCGTACTGTTTGGTGATTCGTTGGAGCAGGTGCCTCACTGCACGCTCCTGTGGTTCCACTCGCCGTAGCCCTGTTGATCCCCAACACCCTCGATGATGACACCGTCCTTGCCTTCGCCCATCAGATCAAGCTCGATGGTTTTGGACAGAACCCTTATGCTCTCGCCTGTCGCCTTGTCAATCACTTCGTCCCCGTTGTGAAGCTTAACCGCTTGTCTCAGTTGCATGTTTTCTCCTTGATGGTTAGCGCTGGCCACTTGGCCAAGGCACGTTCGACGAGCCGTTGCACTTCAGGGCGGAGTGTGACCTTCTTGCCGGGTTCAGCCTTCTCGTTGCACTCCATGTGCTTGCGGAGGGCTGTCGCCCAGTATAGGGCTTGATCGGTGTTGTTCTCCTTGAGCCAAGAGAGAGTATTCTTGGCACAAGCTTTCATCTTGCCCTGCGATGTCATCGGTCTGCTCATATCCTTCTCCATTCTTGAAACAGAGTGATCCTATCACACCTCACACAAAATGTCAAGTCTTCTTTTGGCAAAGATCCTCGCTGTATAACTCTTCCTTAGGGAGTGGTTTCTCATCGAAGCCGTGAGTTCGACCATACGGCCAGCCATAGAACCAATACGATCCTGGCTCTGTCGGCCACTTCTCGTTCCACTCCGTAGTCTTCTTCATGCGGCGTGCTCCTGTTGTCTCGGCTCTTCAGGCTTCCAACACCCTTCTGTAGGCTCGATCCACTCTTTTCTGATGCCGTCCCTGATATGACACAGTTTCGGTGAGTCCAGACACCCACATTGACGGATCGCCCCGTCTGGGTCAACAACCAGCTCTGGGCAGGCACAACGCCTCGCTCCACTCGTCCACCTGCCAGCCTTGTACGGCTCCTTGACCGTCCGTATCTCCCTGTAATCGTTCGGGTAGGGGTTGTTGTAGCCGCCGTGGTATGTCACATCGTTCTTCTGGGTGAAAGCCTGCACGACCCTGGGGTCGATCTTCCCGTGCCACTCGTCCTGTGAGAGGGCGACGCCAAGCGTCCCGTTCCTAGCCAACGCTGCAAGGCGAAGGGCATCCTTCGTTCTCTTGCCGTTCGTGGCAAGCCACAACGAACCTTCTAGGTCCTTCGAAAGGGCATATCCGATGAGCTGCCAGAAGAGGGGATGCAGAGTGGGTTCGCCACCTCCGAGGGCGACGGTCTCGCCGTAACGCTCGGCTTGATCCATGGCCAGCTTGAAGATATCGAAGGGCATATCCCTTCCCTTGGAGGTTGCGGCCATAGCGCAGTGACCGCATTTCATGTTACAGCGTTCCGTGAGCTTGATATACATGGCTTCACTCCTTGGCGATATGGAACTTGCCGATTTCGGGCCATTTTGCGGCCTCGAAAGGCCATGGACATTCGTTGATGCCTACGCCGAGAGTCGTATCGAAAACGCCAGTAAGCCCGTCATAGCCATCAACCTCGATGAGGCTGTCGTCGTAGGTTACTTCGACCTGGAGCGTTACGGTCTTCGTTGCCATAGCTTCACCCGACAAGGATTTCGGTTCTGACGTACACCATGTCCGTGCCTTCGCACTCGGGTCCCTGACCCGTGCAGATCGGTGTGCCGCTTTCGGCGTAGAACGTCGGAGAGACTCTCACCTTGTTCCCACAGACGCACTCCCAAACCTGACGGACCTTGCTGTCCTCGATCTTCACCCATCTCGCTTTCTGCGCCATGACGAACTCCTTTCTTGATTCTTACGCACGCATCCTATCACACATTCCGTGGAATGTCAAGCCCCGATCTCGGCGACAATTCTGACTGTGCGACCGATCCCGTCCTCTGAGGCATACTTCTTCGCCTTCTTGATGAGCCTATTGAAGCCCTCAACGGCTTTAGCCATCGTCGGATAATCAGTGAACTCGTCGAGGCCGTATAGGTCGCTCTCCAATTCCAAGTGTACCTTCATTTGATTACGATCCTCCTTCTTGTCAATCACGCACGCACATTCCGTGGGAAGCCTAGATCATATCCCCCTTGTCCTCGCCAGAGTACGCCTTGTAGTCGTCCGACTCAACCAGAACTTTTTTGCCGGCCTTGACCGTGAACTCAAAATCGTCGAGGCACGCCACAGCTACATGACTGTGGAACACGTCGAGGGCCACACCAGCGACATGACCTTTGGGAACATTGTCGTTGACCAGGACTTTGTACTTCCCCGCAACGTGGGCGTCATCTTCGGTCGGCCGCCGAGCAACCAGCTTTGTATGTACGGTCACTACGCTCATGGTCTTCTCCCTCTTGTGTTACACGCCTACGCATTCCGTGGCGGTCATCCGTATTGGACGAAGTTTTTCCGGGTGATGTGATCCTCATACTTCTCGCCAGCAACCGATAGCCGATACACGCCACCGACATACCAGTATGCCCCGTCTACGTCATCGTAGCGGTCGCCTTCGTCCGACTGGTCGTGAAACCCAAGACCGAGAACAAGCCCCGTCTTCCTCTCGAACACCTCGCACAGCTTCTTGTAGGCTGTCACGATGGGTTCGGGAACTTCTTCGGCAGGCTCGAAGTTCAACTGCTTGGCGACGAAATCGAAGTCAACATCGCTTTCAGGATCATCAATCGCCTTGATGAACGCTTGGAACTCCTTGGGGCAGTTCTCCTCGACAAACTTCTGTTCAACGCAATCCGCATGAGCACTCGCATATCCCATTCCCATATTATCCCCCTTCTTGTCGGTGTTGAGACACGATTGAAACTACACTACTTGGAAAGAGTCCTTGAGGACACCGAAGGCCACTGAGCCGTCGGCGAACTGGATGTCGGCGGTGTCGCCTTCCTCGTTGAAAATATCGCCGTCAGCTTTCTCACCCTTCTTGAAGGTCTGCTCGACCTCATCGATGACATTGTCTGTTTCCTCGTCGAACCCAGTAACCACTTGCAAGGTCGTCTCTGTTCTGAACCGTATCATGTTGCCCCCTTCTTGATTGTTAAACTGAACAGACGCTATCACAGTTGAATTGAAATGTCAAGTGCTGATTACATGTTTTCGTGAGCATCTTCGATCTTCGACGTTCCAGGAAAAAAGTCCACAATAAACGAACCCTCTAGGCTGTCGTCGTGTTGCTCGTTCTGGTTTTCATAGTAGAACTTTCGGATGAGACGGTCAGGACCGTCCGTCTCCCACCCTCTGCTACCGACAACGGAAACATCCTCACCGAGATCGAAAGTCTCATAGGATAAGTTGGCGGCCTTGATACGATCCTCGGCGAGATTCTTGGCGTCCACCGCTACCTTCGCAGGAGTGTTCTTCTTCCTCATACTCTCCTTGGCGTTTGACAGGTCAATAATGTCCGATGGGTCCTGGGCGTTTATGTCCGCCCATACCACAATGCGGAGCCTGCCTTCGTGATACTCGATGATGGCGGGTGAGCCGTGACCGTTCTTCGAGCAACAGTCACCGTAGCCCTTCGAGGTGAGTTCGATGCAGGTGTTGTTGTGATTGGTGAGCGTGACTTCGATTGTCTTTCCGTCCTCACCGTGGAGCTTGACGGTACCTAGTTTCTGTTTCACTTCGATCTCCCTTCTTGATTGTTAAACTGAAACTATACTATCACAGTTGCAGTAAAATGTCAATGTCCAAATTTTCCTGCCGGCATCCCATGCCTGTCCATCCTGATGATCCCCATTTTACGGTACCACTCGGCGTGCGTTACCCAACCAGGATTCCCTTGCCGCTTGAACCAAGACTCCCACCGGCGTCGAGGCTTTAGAGGCGGTTCAGGGATTTTGATCTTAGCCGTGTAGATGTCACCCTGCTTCATAGCTCACCCCCACTGAAGAACCAGCCCACACTCTTGGCAGCACCAGCCGTGGGAACCGTTATCGGTCTCCCAGTACACGGCGTTGGTCATGTCTCCGTGATTCTCTTTGGCTCCGCACTTCTCCGGATCAGGCTGGTTCTTCTCACCGGGAAGCGGGATCACTTCGTCAATGAACTTGCGGCCGTGCTTCTTGGCGAAGGCGGATAGCTCATCGGTCGTGACCTTGTAGCCGTTCATCTGACCTCGTGAACAGAAACCTATCTTCGACATATCAGACTCCCTTCTTGACTGAATTCGATTGTTGATGAAGGGAGGCTACCATATCTCAAACAATTTGTCAAGTCCTATTCACCCTCGTATCTGGCGACCGCTATGTCCCACGACGACGAACCTCCGGAAGGATCGTCACCATAATGTCCGGACGCCGTGTTCCCGCATCCCAAAAGGACGGGGTGCTCGCACTTGCTGCACAGCGGTTCATTCACCGACCTCTCGCTAGGATCGAACCAACGCATCACCGTACCGCACTCCGAGCACTTCACATTGGCGTACATACAACTCGTTTCGTACTTCACGACTACCTGCCTTTCTGGTGCTATTGCACCTGCCGATTGATACCTCACATAACCAAGGGGCACGGTTTTGACTGTAACCGACTGTAATTGCCCTTTGAAACTATACGGTCACAGATTGGCGTGATTTTGCACGGATCGGCGTGACTGACGGAGCAACTCTGAGCATTCGGTCTGGCCTTGGGATCTCCTAGTACCCAGTTCCACTCTCTCGACGGAGTGTAACCGAACCCTAAAAACACCAGTATATGGGGACGTTTGTAGCTGGCGGAAACGCCTAGTCGGCTGGCGGTTCCACTCGGCAAATAGAGTGGAACTGCACAGGAAGGCTGTGGAGCTTGGTCAGTGACCAAGTTGGTGTGAAGGTTCAAGCTGGCAAGTCAAAGAATAAAGTAGGTATGATCCCTTTTGATAAGAAGCTTCAAGTTGGTGATAGAGTTGAGAGGACTCTGGGCGTCGAATTGAAGGGAACTATCACCGATCCATTCCCGTGGCGACAGCAAAACGATGGAGCCTATGGTGAACCGAATAGAGGTTGTGTCCCAGTCCAATGGGACAACGGAACAAAGGGTTACATTTCCCCAGTGTTTCTTACGGCTTTGACAGACACAGAGCTTGCCATAGAGGAAGTAGCTCGTCAGGCAAAGCAAAAGTCACAGTTGCAAGAGAGCATCAAGGACGCCCTGCGTGACACGGAAGACTTTGATGACAACTGGTATGACACCTTCTTGGCAAACCAGACCTAGAAGCCAGTCCTGTGAAGCGGGAGCTTTCCTTCGATGATCCGGCAGAAGTCATCCTTAATGGCGTCCTTCGCATGGTCGAACATGTGGGCAAGTAGGATATCCTGTTGACCCTCTCTGGTGGAGGCTACAGAACTTCCATCTGCACGACGATCAGCTCCCATCCGCAGGAGCTCCTGCCTTGTCTCCTGCATGACCGAAAAAAGTTTTGCCGCTACTTGGATGCCTTCCTTGCTCATAGTATCCTCCTCGGAATGCCCTTACCATCCTGTTGCAACCAAACGCCTCGCTCTGGCGTTATGCCGTCCATATTGTTCCCCCAACAACCAGGGCTCCACATAGTCTTGATCTCATACAACGAATATGGGGTGATGTCGGGGCGACCCTTGTAGCCATTCTCCTTGCGGTATGCTTCGTTACATAGGTCGGCACAGTCTTGCTGGCTAAATCCAGCAACATAGAGATGTCCTTTACAGTCGTAGTCTCTGCCGTTCCAAAGCTTAAGTTTCCTGTTCTTCACGGCTTCCTTCCCAGAACGCGCTGGGCCAGCGGGCAGTTACTCTGGTACACGGTTCCACTCGCATCCTTCTTGACGCCTTTGTCCCACTCGAACGTCCGAAGATCCAAACAACCTGCGATGTAATCGAAGTTCTTGGGATCAACCCAGTCGGTCTGTATAATCCTGTCACGACAGTTCCAGCACGCTGGGAACATCGTAGAGTTGGGATTGGCTGGCTTATCCACGGTGTTTGCCCTTCTTGAGAATGTTCTTGATCTCTGGGATCAAGGCGTCAACGTCTATCTGATCGTGACTGTCATCGCCAGGGACATCATACCGACCCTCTTCATAACCAGGAAGACCTTGCAGAACTCGCAGGGCCTTTGCCAGAACCTTTTCCGTTTCATTCACAAGCATACACTATCACACATTCCGTGTGTTGTCAAGCCACCTTTTGCTCCTTCTTGACGAACTGATCTGGCTCTCCGTCGTTCTCAACAAGGTCGTAACCCCTTCGTTGAAGCTCGCCGCAGGCCATCCCAGCATCTATGATGTTGCTGAGGTTCTCTCGATGGAGTTGGACAAGCTGGTCATCGCTCATCTTGCCGATGTCAACCATCGTGTATTCCTTGGCGGGCTCCTTCTTGGCTTTCTTCACGCCACCCTCACGATCTCGACGGTGAATGTCTGGTCGTTATACTCAAAGGGGTACTCACCCTCTAGGGCATCGGAAGGCTCCAGCACATTGACCTCGTGCCCCTCATCAAACAGCACCGAGTCAACCCAGGGTCCAGTGTCCCCGTTGCACACCTTGATGTCAGCCTCGATCATATTCCCGAAATGGAGCGACAACGTATGCAACACGTCGCACTCCTTGGCGTCGGGTACGGCGGTGTGCCGCTTGAGTAAGAGTTCCATCGGATCGATGTCGGCGGGCTTCATCTCCACCCTGATATGGTGTGCAGAGTTGTTGTGAGTCAACTTCGTCTTCAGCTTTTTCATGATCCTCCTAGGCGAGGAAACCTACGACTTTAGTCGTAGGTAGTTGACTCGGTTACATCCTCTTTGAGACCTTCGCCGTCCACGTTTCCACTTCGGCTGGCGTCTCGCCAGTCATCAAGCCGTCGTTGGCGGCCTTGGCGGCGATTGCCTTGAGGAGGTGTTCGAGAGTCTCCTCTGCTTCGCCGTTGTTAAAATAGTCCACATCGATAACCAGTCGCAACTTCGTAATACCTTTGTCAAGCATGGCGGGCTCCCTTCTTGATTGTTGAACCGACAGTACCCTATCAGATCGTAAGCGAAATGTCAACACCTAAACTGAGTGCTCAGTTAGGAGATGACTGGTAGGTGTAGCCGCATCGAGCGCCTTGACCATCCCGTCCTCGTGAACGAGCTTCACGAGCTTGTCGTTCGCCTCGTGCAGGACTCTACCGAGGTTACACAGCATGTCCTCTCGGTGCTGGGTCCAAGGAATGATGTGGAAGTTGTCGTCCTTTTGGTGCCAAGAGTTTTTCTTCTTTCCAACATAGTTCGTTCGTGTGAAAAGTTCTCCATCCTCCAAGTAGCACAGGTAGTCGTCAATAACCTTATACAGCACGACGTGCCATGTAACCTTCAGTTCATGTTCTCCTGGTGCCTCTGGGTTGCGATGAGAATTTGTGTAGGTTTCGACATCGACAACCAAACCTTTGTCCCATGTCTTCTCGATCTCCTCAGCGACAATTTTGTTGAGCAGATTCTTGAGTTCGCTGGGGTCGTGCGATGAGACCCTGTGCTTACTCTTACCGATTGGGATGTCCAAGTGAAAGGTATAGATGGATTCGTCGTTACGGCTCATATAGATGTCCACATCCACGCAACTGTGATGGGGGCCTGGAAGCTTGACCTTCCAAGTGTCAATTTTCTTCCCGTCACTTCTACGGGCTGGTGGACAAACCACACTGTCGACATTACTCACGTTAATCTTCTTCCCGTTCCCGATCATGCTTGAACTCCGCTGCAATATCCTTGCAGAGTTCGATCAGGCGTTGGCGGGCTTTCTGCTCGTTGGACGACGCAACAGGGTCATCGATATGATCGTGGCAGTCCTCCAAATCACTGAGCGTGTTCTGAAACCGACAGTAAGACATATTTGCCATTGTGAGTCTCCCTTCTTAATTTTTATTCAAACGCAGTTAGCCTACTATATCTGAACTGCAAAGTCAAGAGCATTGTTTAACGACTTCGGCGTGCTCTGGGAAGTCTTCAAACACCACACTGTCCTGGCGTCGAGGGTCACGACAATCGAACTCTCGGCACGCCATTGGCCGATCCTTGTAAATGGAGCACTTTCCTTTTTTCAGAAATCCACAGATTCCACTTGGGCAGAGAATCGTCAGCCCAAAGGTTCTATCGTCTTCGATGTTGGCACCCAGTTCATCCAGCTTGTCAATGTCGTCCATGTCTGATAGCAATATCTGGGTATGGCATCGGCAGCACTTCCCGCCGCACTTCGAGCAGAGTTCACCAAGCTCTTGTTTATTGTTCACAACGGTCGTTGTATCATATCTCTATTGGAAAGTCAAGCACAGAGAACTCTTGCGCTATCGATAAAGGAGGGTGGGAGGTGAGTGGAGCTGTTGATTTTTGGAGCATCCACTTGGTTCCACTCCTTGACGGATTTCCTCAATAAATACCGAGATAGACCACCGAGTGGAACGACCACACTCCGGCTGGTACTCCATGGCTCCCTCCATAGTCGATCATGTCGGGTCCTTTGTCGACCATGTATCGATCGACGCGGCGAAAGCTAATATTCCCGTTCCACTCGATGTGCGGAGTAGAACTGAAAAGGCAGACAAAAGTGCGGAATTCCTCCCACGGCTAAAGCAGTGGGCTTCCTTCCGCACGAAGATCGTGATAAAAAAAAAGGGCCTGCGACCTTGCAGTCGCAGACCCTTTCGACATTGCACGGGATTAAGGGAGTTAAGCCCGTTCTGCAACATCTAAATCCTAATCGTCCCCATCCCCCGCCTGGTCGTCATCCTTCGATGGGGAACCCTCTTCCTCAAAGATGTCCTCGTCAATGCCATCCTCTTGTCCCATCGGCTCAACGACAGCATCAGGATGCTCCTGACCCTGTTCATACGCCACCTTACAGGGCGAACACAGCAAAAGCTCGTCCGTGTCCAGCTTAATGGAATAGGACGCTGCGTTTGTGTCACACAACTCACACCTTGCTACTTCCAGACCTTTTTTAGCCATAACAGTTCCTCCTGTCGGTACCATCGTTCCTAGTCTCTAGGCCCCCTCCTCAATGAGATTCTCGTCAATCATCTCGCCAGCGTCGGCATTAACCTCTAAGATGATCAGACCAGAACACTGATTCTGGTTACCGGTCACATGTCCAATAACTCGGTAGTTGATATCTGACAGCGACCCATTGTAGTCGCCCCCAGTGATGATGTCATCAATGTGGCAGTTCAGACCGTCGATGTTGAGACCGAGCAACTCGCTCAATCCGATGGCGATGTTGACCTTCAACCGGTTGTCCTTGTCAGCCGCCCTGATGATTTCCTGAATGTCGGAAAACGGCTCCACCAAAATCTTCACACCACCCCGCTTTGCGTACTTCATTTTTCGACTCCTCTCTTGAGTATCATACACACATTCCGTGGGCTATCACTTCGCCTCAACGCAACCTCTGGGAACGAGCAACACAATTTGAATGTTCAGGATCAATACCGTAGGTTTCGACGATAGTTCCGACTCGTTCCATCGCTTCCTTGAGTCCGTTCTTTCCCGTGAACACCCCAACGCAATCGGGGAGAACAGGAGGGTTATCCCCTGGGTTCCCTCTGGAGTCCAACTCTTCGATCTCAATCCATACCTTGAAATAACGTCCCATAACAGACTCCCTTCTTTTCTTTGTTATCTGACCGTACGCTATCACATCCTCTTCAGTTTGTCAAGACCCTTCTTTGGCTTCGCCCCGTACTCATCCTCACATTCGTGCAGATCCATGCAGAAACCACAGAGCCTTTCGGAACACTTTCGGCATGTCCGGATATCCTTCTTGGAGTATTCCCTGCCACACTCGTCGCAAAGATCAATCTCAGCATCGGTCAGAGTATCAGCCAGGACGTCGGCCGCATCTTGGTTGTCAGCGGGCTTTTCCATTTTCCTGTGTCTCTGCTTTTGTCTTCGCATTGGTTTCGGAAACAAACCGTGCTTTGAGTTCACGTGCCGAAGCAAGCACTACTCCGAAATCATTAGGTTCAAATTTCGCAGCGGTAATTTGCTTCATGGACAGGGCACCCCACATCACGCCGTCGTTCCAAGCTGTCCCCACCGCCTGGCTGATCTCCTTCTTTAACCCTTCACGTTGCGACCTTGCGTCCCTCAAAACGAGCCATGTTGCCATACAGGCACCGAGAGTGGTGCCGAGGATGAAGCAGACGATGGACACATAGAACACGATGTTCTCGGCGTTCAGGTGGTTCGTTTGTGGGCCGCCCATCACGACGCTTCCCAACGGTGCCTGAGCCTTATACTTGGTCTGCTGTTGCTGCGTATCCATTGGATTGGTTTCCATTTTCACCTCAACTTTATTCGACTTCCCTTTTGTAGCTTGCCTTCTTGTTGGCGAACTTCATCATCAAACCTTTACGGCTGGCACAGTATCAGATTGTATATCATAAGTCAAGTCGAAAGCCTCGCCTTCATCCTCATCTCTGCTGGCCAAGACCTCCTTAATGACTACTGAAAGTTCATCGTCGTGGATCTTTTTCAGCATTCCATCGTAGCGGTGAAACCTCTTCAGCCACGCGGACTTTTTGTTCATGGCAACTTGAACTTTGTGATCCCAAACATTTACCATCTCCTGTGCGTGCTTGAGCTTCTCATGGACAACAGCACCCTTCCTCGGAGCCGCTGTGGATGGTTTGCGTTCCAACGGGAGTTCAAGAGCCCAAGTGTACTTGTTGCGCCAGCCTTCGGGCCATCCCCAGTGCGGACATTCCTTGTTGAACTTCTTTATGCCACGCTGGCAGTGAGAGAGAGCGAGCATAATCAGTTTGGCGAGCTTACACTTGTCCAACACCACTCCTTTGACCACCATCAGGTTGAACCGAGGACGACCATACCAATATGTGACTCTGGGGCAATCGGCCCGATGATAGCGAGAATGACGACAGTAACTGATCTCAACCCGGAGGTTGTTGCGATAGCTCCCATCGAGCAGAGCCTTCTCCGTAGCAACAGTCACGAACCTGCGGAGATCATCGGTCTTCCAGTCTGTCTGGTTGTCAATCTGCACTTTGTTTCAATCCACGCAACCCGTACGGGTTGCGACAGAAAGCTCCCTTCTTAGATTTTGAAAACGATAACATCATACCATATCTTAATGGATATGTCAACAGTGAAGTTTGCGTGGATCAGCCATTACCATAGGTAAGCTTCTGGCGCTCGTCGCCTGAAAGCTTGGTGTATCTTTCGTAGGCAGCGGTGTCTAGTTTGGTGAAACCGATGGAGTTGACCAACCATCTCGTCCCCGTATGATCGACGATGATGTCCCCAGAAGATACTGACCGTGTGCTTTCCATAGGAGAAAAATCGTTTTGCCCTAACTTAAAGATTAAGTTGAGCAGGGATTCTCCGTTGATGGCATCAGCCTCGACAACTGGAACAGCAACCTCCCGGCGTTTCTTTCCGTTGTCGCCAAAGGCCCAAAGTTCGACAATAAAGTTTGTAGTTTCTTTCATGGTTCTTATCTCAACTTTCTGCTGGCATCATAGCACGATAGGTGTATGAAGTCAACACTAAAAATCATTGTCGGTTTTCTCGGATGCCAGCACGCCGACCCACTGCGAGATGTTCCGGCTCCATTCGGTCGGGCGCCTTGGACAATAAATCCTGGCGAAGCGTCTGAAATCGCCGTCCCAGTGGTTGCGTATCGTTCCACTCGAATAACAGGCTTGCAGCCTCAAACTCTTCTCGAAGTTCCCTGCATACCGTTTGGCGGGGTGGTTGGGAATCTCGTCGCCGCAGCCCATCTCGCATCCTGGTCGTCCTGCTTCGACCCTCCTGATGGCGAACAAGAGTAGGGTCTGATTCCTGTCCAGACCATAGTCGTGTGCTACTTCTGCCAAGATCTTCAGCTCAGACCCAGAGAAGTGATCCCTTATGGCGGGGATACCATAAGCGACTGGAAGCGGCTTCCTGAGTAGGCGTATGACCTGAAGATCAATGGGAAGCTCAATGTCAGGGATCTGCACCTTTGAAGCGGCAACCTGCATAGCTTGGCTGTCATTTGCCTTAAACGCCGTCAGGGCGAGGCAGGCTGAAACTAGGATGATTGTTCCAACCCCCAAGCCCGCCAACGCCTTGTAGAGCCATCTAGCCCCGTTCCCGACGGCTTTAGCCTCTTCTTGAGCGAGATAACAGACCGTTTCTGTCGCCGTTGTGATAAAATGTGGGTATAAAGCCGAATGTTGGGGATTGCAGTGTCGGATGTCCATGTCGTCTATTTCACAAATAGGTTCTGAATCCCTGCCAGCAATCGGATGATTAACAGGAATTATCGGTCGATTATCGGTCGATTCGGTATTGAGTGGTACTGAACTCACAACTCCATCACCTAGGTGGGATCCTCCCAGAGATCTGGGGATCTTCTTAGTTCCACTCCGTCGCCTCTTTGATGGAGTGGAACGGGCAGTAGCACGCCGTTTCTTCCCGGCAGGCTTGGGTCTCGGTTCTTTACGCTTTGATGCACGCACAATCCGTGTAGGCATAGGTGCATAATGTATCATTCCGTGGGATGCTAGGTCAACACCAAAAAGAAAGGGGCTCCGAATGGAACCCCTTTCTACCAACAATCCAGAACCCAGAATCCGTTCAGATGACTCTTGGAGTCTTGCACCCGTGTTTCTTGGCGAAAATCTTGGCGGTTGCCAGAGACATCCGATCCCCAAGAACCTCGTAATGGTCGTTGGCGTAGATGTCAAGATAGATGTCGCCGGCCTTTGTGGCCTTGCAGATGTGGTGGAGCTTGTCCTCGTCAGGAGCACTATCACTTGGAGCAACGATGAAGATGCCACCCTTTTTGATCGGGTCGAACTCGTCGTGGTTCTCCTTCGGGTCATCAGTCACCCTCTCAAACCAGAAGATGTGACCGCAGTTGAGGCATTCATCCCCGTGACCAGCTTCAACGGGGATGTCCTTGCCGCAGTCTGGACAGACACCACCTTCGTAGCAGTCCTTGACCTTCTTAATCGGGTCACCCGTGGGGCAGATCAGTGTGTTTTCGGGGTGCGTGATCTGGATGATATTCTTACCAGACTCGGCAACACCGTCCTCCAACAAGGCTGCCCTGTCGGCCTCCGTGTAGTCGTCCCAGTTGGTGAGGTACTGTTCGCAGAGACCATTGAAGTGTTCCTCCGCCAAGCGGTTCTGCTCTTTGGGATTAGTCCCGGCGAACACAGCAGACTCGACGATCATCCCAGTCTTCTTCTCGACTCTCGCCACGATGACTGATTCAATTGTTCCGCCCATAACACTCTCCTTTTTGATTGTTAAACTGCTGGCAGATTATCACATCTTTAGCGAAATGTCAAGGACAATTAAACGAGCCAAATACATCCGACCTTATTGACACCTTGGTTCACATAGGTGTGGAAGCGGTGGTAGCCATCATGAATGGAACCAGTTTCTGGGTTGATGATAAGAGGCCACCGGTGCCGTTTTGGATGATCTTCAACTCGGTGGTTCATACAGAAACTACTATGATATTCCTCAAACGAATCTCCCGTAACATCAGAAATTCCGTTCATAAAGATTTTGATGGGTATGCTCGCCATCCCGAAGCACTCCTTCCCGTACTTGCTATTATAGAACGCCAATGAATTCTTCACTGCCAATTTTAGAAGCTTCTCGTCGTTCCAGGAATTTTTGGCAGCTACTATATCTTCAGAGCACACCCATATCCTTTCGTTTACAACCATCCACCAAACGATGGCGAGCTGGCAGTGCTGGGGAAGCTTGCTGAATGGAAATATCTTTGGATGGAATTTTGAGACAAACATCATATCCTCACAGCTATGGCACCGTACTTCCGCTGACCCGTAACCACACCCTTCTGCCAGGGCTTGCCAACCAATCGGAACATGATGGTCTTACCCGTGGTCGCTTTGTTCGTGTTGACCTCTGCGAACGGACCGTGCCGACCATCGGCGATGGAGTTTTTCACGCCCTTGTGACCTGGGAACCAAATGCTGTACCAGCGCCGTTTTGGATTGGGCTTGTAGCCCGAGAAGCAGGCACAGATAGGTCCGCAATTCCAGTTGAGCTGGCAGTGCCCGCAGTCGTACTCCCATCTGGCTGTTAGCCCGTCATTCACGCCACACCTCCCCAACTCTTCGGGAGCCTGCCTGCAACCGACGAACTGACCCCATGTCGACGCAGGTAATCCCGCAAATGCGCCGACTTCCGCTCATCGAGATACTGCTTAGCCTGAGTACCGACATCGCCACCTGCTTTGGCGTGCTTCTTCAGGTGAGCCGCAAACGCACCGCCAGCGGCAGAGACTTGGGTCTTGCACAACCAGCAGGTGCGTTTTGAGTATGTTCGGCTCATCCTAGCACACAATACGTGGAACCGTGATGTGTGATACCTTACCGCAACGTGGACATACATTCTCGTACACACCAGGTTGCAACACGATGTGACGAGGAGGCTCATGTTCCGGATGTGTACATGGTGCTGGCACCTCACCGATCTTCCTCAAGCCAGTTTTCCCATCGCCGTTGTTCATCTCCACCGCCCTTCACTTTGCGAATATGTTCGACGCACATTACCACTTACATTCTCAACGACTGACGCACACCTCGTCGAGTTCTCGTTTGATGGCTACGGAATCCCCGTGGGAATTCATACGGGCCACCTCGTGCTCGCACCATGTCTCGTACGTCACAACCCCGTACTGAGAAACCAATTCTGTCTTGGGGCTCGCCCACACCGTCACCGTTTTCTTACCGTCGTGCTTTTTGCTCATTGTGCCTCCTTTCAAGGCGTTGTTTTGAATTAAAAATCACCCAATCAAATATTTTTCGATTTCAAACCTTTTTCCGCCATCGTATCGTGTGCCACCACAACGCTGATTTCTGCGTTGAGGGCGTAGGGGATGTTCTCGCAGGAATTCCCCTTCTCACATATCAATTTCCCAAGGAACTGATTACCCTCTTCGAACACGGTTATCATATACCCGTGGTCGCATTTTAGGATGTCGCCTACGAAAATCTCCTTGCCTTGCTTGTCTTTCTGCCCTGTGGTTTTCATTCGGTTAACCTCAAGCTATTCCACCCGTTCCAAATGAGGAACCAGTTCGGCAACCTCTTTCCAGAGAAGCTGGCGCCCACCGATGGACATGGACTCGAACTGCCCCAACTTAAAAGCCCTCATCTTCAGAAATTTGTCCTTGACCATCTGCTTAATGGCAGCCATTCGTGTTGAGTAGCTCTCCACGGTGGCAGGCTGGATCACTTCCTTGCAAACCAAGGTGGACATACGGAAATAGATGGTGTTCGTCAGGTTGTGGATATAGATCCCCTTGGCCTGCCTGTCGAACTTGCGGATGGTTCCACTCCGAGCCTGCCTCATCTGTCTGACGGCGTAGGAACGGAGCATCTCCCGGAGAACCTGCCTGACATCGGGATCGTTGGAGTCCAGACCTCTGAGTTCAACACGGGTCTTCGTACGCCCTGCCGTTTCCCTAGCGTGCTCACCTTTCTCATCCACCCAAGTCGTATAATGGAGGTTGAGAACAAGCAAGTCGCCCTTCCAGAGGATCGCCTTGAGCTTCTCTATGAAGTTCTCCTTGATACGAACATAGTCACGGCCGTAATTGAGCCAGTAGTTCGCCACCTCACCGTTGGAAGCGTGGTATCCACGGACGAAGATGAAGCATCCCGATTGCAACTCATCGGCGATCTTGAGGATTTCGTCAAGGTTCGAGGCGATTGAATCCTTGCCGTAAGTTTTGTTGGTCATTGCGGTTTCCTTCCAGCGTACAAGCCGTTCAACCTGGACTCCAGTTCTAGCCGGACCTGTTGATAGAGAACTGTATCGCTGTCGATGTTCTGGGCATCTGCCGTTCCGTAGTTGTCCCGTGCTATGATCTGTTCAAGCAGATCGAGCAGGTCATCGCCATTCATCTTCATCAGATCCATAATGTCCATAAGTCTCCTAGCTGTCCTTGGGCTCAAACTCGCAATCTGGGTAAGTCTCACGCAGATGATCCAAACACAGATCACGATCACTCTTGTTGAGAAATGCGGCGACCTCTTTGCCCTTGTGATCTACGATCTTGTATCTCATATCTTCCTCGATCTTTCGGGCGCCACTGTAGCACACCGTAAGGCGTATGTCAAGTGCATTCCGTGGGTCAGAGATGCTCTCCTTTGTCGTCTGCCTCAAGAGATATTCCAATGTAGACACCCTTCGATATGTCCTCCTCTGGGTCTCGAACCTCGATACGCTCCGTAATTGCCATCTCGCCATCGGGAGCGATTCCGAACTCATACACAGCGTGCCGAATTGCATCCAGGACATTCTGCACCACCGCCGAGTGATCCTCGACCTCGTCTGAAAACTCCAGCTTAACTTGCAGGTTGATCGTCTTGCTTGCCATGTTTGCCTCCTTGGTTGAGATAAGGTTCACCTTTTGCACGAAGCTTTAGAAGATCCTTGATCAACGGTGGGGCTATCTGATGATCCTCGGGTAGCTCCGCCACCATGCCAGCGATATCATCCCAGAACTCCAATAGCTTACGGTGTGAGCACTCTAGGATATACTTCTGGTTTTTCGGCATCGACCCGCCACGGGTTGTCATAGTCAGCCAGTTAGCGATGACCTCGGCGACACCAATACTGTCATAGATACCCATCAAGTATCGTTCGTTACCGAAGCGATCCAAGTCACCAGCGACCTTCTCTAGGACGGGCTTCAGCATATCTGGCACCCTTTTGAAGGCAGGCATAATCACTTCCTCCGAGACAACAACTCGTTGTGAATAACCTTGAGAGCTTCAACCTTCTGGAGCCAGAGGCTCTTGTTCAGAGCCAGCACGCTGTCGAGAGGCATCCCCTGATGGTTGCGCTCTAGGTTGATCCTCGTGATAAGATCACCCTTACGTGACATGCGTGAGCTACCCCCTAGAGCCATCGGAGTCCTCATCGAAATCGTAAAAGTCGTCGCCGAATTCCTCCATCTCAATCCCGCCGTCCTCCTTGACATCCAACCCAAACGCTCTGGATGTGTTGCTCATTTCCAGGATGATCTCTTTGGCAGCACGGTTGCGATCCTCTACCGTCGGATAGGGACCGTGCCTGGAAACACTCCCATCCATCGCACCATGGATTACGATGATGTGGAACTTTGTGCTATTGTCCATTGCTTCGCTCCTTGAATGTAAAGTAGAGACCAACGATAAAACTTCGAACTTTACATACCACACTCTTTTGTTGATATTAACCCAGTTCGATATATTAACCAACAAAAGAGTGAATATGCCACAATCTACTTGCCCGCCGCCACTTTCTTGCACCGCAGGTAGTAGTGGCTGCCAGTGTCATTGGACGTTTCGCACTTAGCCATCGCTTCCTTGGCCTGTGCCTTCGTCATACGGTTCACCTTACGGTGCTTCGGAACATTGCTCTCAGCCTTGCTCATATCGATCCCCTTTTCTGGTTTACCTTGTTTACCATCCACCTCTGGCGTACCTCTTACATAGGTACTCACCCCAACACTCCTTGTGTGTCACCTTACGACCGAACTTCCTCTTGAGCTTCGACATCTCTACGAGGTTGTCCGAACAAAGCGAATCCCAGATATCAAACCAAGCCCAGTCGTAATGTACGCCCTTGGGCGGGTTCCACTCGAAGATGTCCGCCAAGTAGATCTGCAGCCTCACCGGTTCCATCTTGAGGTAGTGATCAGCCGCCAAATCGTAAACATCCTGCGACTTCTCGATAACCGTTACAGCAGTTACCTTCGGGTTCTTCAGGCACGCCTGCAAGACCACCCCGATCCCCAGTCCAGCGATGAGGACGTTACCTTCGGCCCGTTGCATAAAGCCGAGATGGTCTCTCACTTCAGCCTCCGTGTCTGACATGATGATGCCCGCATCATTCCGTGTGAGCATCGTATACGTCCCCGGTGAGATCGTCCTAGAACCAGGCTTCCACATTGCCCTCATGTTCTCCACGGCCACGTCCTCCTCTGTCAGCACGTGACGCTTCACTTCCCAGTCGCCCTTCTTGCCCTCGGGAACAGTGACCTTGTATTGATCCAGATAACCCATATCAGCCTCCGAAGATCTCACGCATTGCATCCTCCATCCGCACCAAGCGGAGGATCATTGACTTGGGGAACCACCCGCCGCCACCCAAGGCTTGGTCGTAGTAGCGGTCTCCCTGATAGCTGCGCCACTCAATCTCAACTTGGTTCTTCTTAATGTCCTTCACGACGTAGAACGCATAGCCATCCCCCACTCCCATCCGAAAGAGCTTGCCGACGAGGCAACGGGTGCGCTTGCTGTGAGCCAACGCCTTCTTGAACTCCTTCTCCACGAACTTGTCGTACTCCCCTCGGATGTTGAAACCGAGCGGGCGAATCTCAAACCCGTTCTTGGGCACTCGATAACGCCGAGAAAGGATGGCGTCCTCGATCACCAGATCACCGCTCTTCCAGCACTGCTTCGCTTCCTTGCTGTACTGGTCAACGATGCCGTAGCTCCACGGACCCGTAGAGCCATTATAGCGGTACTTCACTTGATACCAGTTGGGAATTCCGTTCTTATCCTTGATCATTGTATCTCCCTTCTCGATTGTTAAAACAACAGCAGGCTACCACAGTTGAAGTAAAATGTCAAGAGTAGATTTTAGATTTGTTCCACGTCCGCCCAAGGCTTCATGCAGTTGGGAACGAGATCCTCCAACTGTTTCTCAAGCCACGCAACATAGGTGAGAGTGGAACCAGACTTCAAGTACTCAGCCAGGATCTTGTTATCCTCGGTGAGATCTACGGGCACGTCGCCTGCGTCGTCGAAGAAAATGTCTTCGATCATCTCGACTGGATCCATTTCCTTACCAGCCTCAAAAATGGTTCCAAGCTTGCCCGTGTCCTTGCCGTCCTTGTAGATGTACCAGTTGTGACACTGGAGAGCCAAGTTATGATCCTTGTGCTCCTTGAAGGAGAAGAACAACTTGACGGTGTCATCGGTGTGCGGCTCCATCGAGATGATGCGGGCGATCATTCCCTTCTGGCCGAACGAGTCATCCCACAGGACGTCGGTGAGCTTGACCATAGGTTGTTTCCCTTCCTTCAGCAACGCAACAATATCAGCGACCTTCATGTGACCTCCTTGAGTTTCAAACACTTCCCGTTCCAGCTCCTCCGAGTTCGCCGGCGTGTCCACAGCATTCTGATCCGTTCCACTCACTGATCTCCTAGTAATTGAACCGACTCCTGGGGATGGAACTTCCTTCAAAAACTTCCCTGCCTATGCAAAACCCAACAACAAACAATATCACCGAACCCCAGAATTGCCCGATGGCGTGAGTGGTCCATGAACTGTAGTAGTAGGGGTTCACGATTTGCTGGATCTCCAGATCGTGTGCGGACAATCCAGATGGCTGGATCGGACAGATGCAGTTCCAAATACACCCGAAAACAAACATCAGTATCGTCCCTACCACGATCCCACCCCAGAAACCAGGGATGGTTCTGGTCCACGCCATAAACCTGCCACCCGATGACTGTTGATCTTGGTAGGCGAGAACCTCGGTGACCACATAAACAGGATTGGCCCATGTCCACTCATGACCAGGATTGACAAGACTCACAGTCCTCGGGTCATAATCCCTGAAGTCCTTCTCGGTAAGAGATAGTTCGTTCGCCTTCATCTGCTGGCGCATATACAGCTTATCCCAGTGAGGAAAGCCGTGCCTGTTGAGAATTCCAGCAGACTTGTCAGAAGGTTTGTCGGTTGGCTGGCACTTCAAAGGAGCATCCAAAAATGCCCGCTCGGCGAGCTTCCAATCACCATCGCGTTTCTCATCTGGCGTCAGTGTCAAGAGGGCAAGAACAGCATCAGATGCTAGTTCCACTTCTTGCTGGGTGGCATTGTCCCATCCGAAGAAAGCGTGCCGCATCGCCTGCGGAACCTTCATCCCTCGCCATGTATCTTTGTGATCCATACCATCTCCTATTCTTGACGCACATCATAGCACTGTTGTGACAGGAAGTAAAGGTCTAAGTCAAGCTAGGGGCGACGGATGAAAATCATCCGATCGAGTTCGGCGAGAATGCGTTCGATTAAATCAATAGGCGCCCACGCCAACTCACCCGCCACATCACGCACATTCCGTGTGTCCCTGCAGAGCCGGAGGTGCCACCTGATTTCAGATTCGTACAGAAACCTCGAAAGGATGTACACGGCGTCCTCTGTCAGCCTGCCGTCTGGATCCACTCCAACAGCACGCTCTAGGTATTCCTGGATGCATTCCGCTATATCACCATGGGTAGGGGCAGAAGAAACTGATCCCTTCTCGGTGGCTTGGGCATTATAAGGCGACAGATTGATGGTTTTCATTTTGTGTTCTCCGTACCTGACACCTTGGTAACGATACCAGTTTGGCTTTGAACCCAACTCCAGCTGTCAGTTCCAGATCCAATAACTGGTAACCCTTGCGTTGCAGAGGCAAACCTCAGAGACTTGATCTCATCTCGAATCCGAGCAACCTCTTGCATCATAACTACCGTATCTTTGGATCGTTCCACTCCATTGGTCTCAAACAGAGTCTTTTTATACGCCATAGCAAAGGCCAAAATTGTGTCGGCACGGTACTTGATAAACTCCATCTTATTGGTATCTCCATTCAGAGATTCCCAAATGGGTGGGGAATTCATACCCTGTGATCCAAACGCAGCATCGTCAAAAGCACTGACCGCCTTGTTGAACGACCGTAGCCTGATCACCATTGGATCCGACTGGTTAGTCGCATCAGACCAGACCCTGTAGGATAGGTCTCCAATGAGCAATATTATGATCAGGCAACAGAACCACCCTATGGATCGGTCATTCATCTTCAACCACCTCTTCTTCGTCCTCGGTTTCAAGGGCATCCTTGATGGCTTGATCCAAAACCCTCTTGTGTTCCGATTTTGAAAAATCCTCGGATGGAGCGTGCCCAGTGAGATCCTCAACCGTACCCCCAGTCATCTTCAGCGCCTCGGCAAGACCCAATGGAGACCACTTCGGGCTGAAGGGAGCCCCCTCTGAATCCAATTCAAACTGCACCAAGTCGAATGTGTCTTCTCGAAGATCATCACCAAGATAGTGTTCAATCCATATAGCCTTCTCTGGAAGGACGCTTAACCTGACGCATGCCGCATAAAAAGCCTGCTCGACGGCGTTGGTTATGCTGGGTCCTGGGTTATCTGGAAGTTCCGTGGCAACTAAAACTGAATGTCCGCTGGACGGTCGGAACAACTGGACTTGA
>Ga0315284_10001347_pt1 | contig 34991 bp, 31 predicted proteins | sample YL17G09_16_MG_FD_203696 | JGI IMG/M metagenome (GOLD analysis project Ga0315284, IMG submission 203696) | Sediment microbial communities from Yellowstone Lake, YNP, Wyoming, USA - YL17G09_16 | ecosystem: Environmental > Aquatic > Freshwater > Lake > Sediment | place: USA: Wyoming | collected... | reverse complement strand
CCCCGCTCCCAGAGCAGCTTCACATTAAAATAAACCGCCCGAGACCTCTATCTCTGCAACCTATCCTCTAACCGTGCCACACCCCCGCATTCCCTTCCAACAATATACTAAGCGGCCGCTGAGCGAATTATCTCAACCCCTTTTATTTCTAATCCTTATTGCTAGCCTCTGACAATATACTAAGCGGCCGCTGAGCTAATTGTCCTTATGTCACCTATCACCAACTCGACATACTTGCCCAAACCGTGGTAACGCACCACTAACTGCACCAAATCCTCACACGGGAAAGACGACGCCCACACGCTTTGCTGTTGCATTTTAAAGCCTAATTCCACCAAATGCCGTCTAAAAAAATCTCTGTTAACCTTTAATTTCTCTGGAATATCAAAAATCACAATCCGTAATTTACCATCCGGCCTACGCGATTTAACAACTTCCCGCAGCATATTGATCTTTGCCAAATCCGTGACCTGAAATCGATCGCCCTCCAATTGATTAATATACCCTGCCATCCGCAAGTACTTGAATGTCCGCCTCGTTTCCGCACGCCGACCATCATCCAGTATCTTTTTCAGCTGGTTATTTAACCTGAACCGACCTCCTCCGTCAGTTAGGCGAAATAGTGCTCTCATCAGGCGGTAAGCGCCCCTGCTAGTCTTCATAATTTAAGTATAACAATATACTAAGCGGCCGCTGAGCTAATTGTCCTATATTTTTGATTGGCCTGCTGATTAAACTGCCGATTTACCTCGTCGGGGGGATACGCCAGTAATCCAGCAGGAATTTGGCGACTTTGCCGAATAGCGGCGCCGCCGAACTTTCGGCGAACACCGCGTCCTTCGGCTTATCAATTCTGGTCAGCATCACAAATTTCGGATTCTCCACCGGCCCGAATCCGATAAAGGTCCCTATAGTGGTGCCGAATCCTCCCGGCAGATATCCGCCCCCGGGAGCCGGGATCTGCGCCGTGCCGGTCTTGCCCGCAATATAGTAACCGGACACTCCCGCTTTTTTCCCGTGACCGCGCTCCACTACCCCCACCATCATTGCCGAAACCAACTGCGCGGTCTGCGGCGAGATCGCCTGTCCTTTCACATCCGGCCCCACGCTCACCGCGCCCGATGGATACAAAATCCGGTCTACCAGATGCGGCTGCAGCAGTTTTCCGTCATTGGCGATCGCCCCCACTGCCGCGAGCAGTTGTATCGGCGTTACCGCAATACCCTGCCCGAACGCCATCGTTGCCAAATCCACATCGCTCCAATTTCTAAGTTCCTTCACCCGCGTCGTTACCTCTCCGGCCACCTCCACTCCCGAGGGTTTCAGAAAACCGAACAGATCCAAATACTTGCGAAAGAGGTTCTTGCCCAATTTTTGCACCACGAATACTGCTCCGGTATTGAGCGATTTCTCCAGCACCTGCGTCATTGTTTGCACGCCGTGCACCGCTTCATCCGAGTTCTTGATCGTCCGGTCGCTCACTTCCACCTGGCCAATATCGGTATAAGTGGTGCTGGGCGCCACCAGTCCGGCATCGATTCCCGCCGCCATCGTAATGACTTTGAACACCGAGCCCGGCTCGTACACTTCAGAAGTATTCATATTAACGAACGACTCCATCAACTCTTTGTTGTAATTGTTCGGATCAAAGGTCGGATAGGATGCCATCGCTATGATCTTGCCGGTCTTGGGGTCCATCACGATCACGCTGCCTTTTTCCGCTTGATGCTGCTCCACCGCTTCCTTCAGCGCCTTCTCCACGTAATATTGCACCGCCCGATCGATCGTCAGCACTACATCCACGCCGTTCTCCGGGTTAACATCCTCCCGCTTGCCCAACGCAATTTGCTGGCCGAATACATCCTGTTCCGCCTCCAGCATCCCCGCCTTGCCCCCCAGCTCCTTGTTGAAATACTCCTCCAAACCGTATTGCCCCGCGCTATCGCGATTAACAAATCCCAAAGTTTGGGCCGCCATTGTACCTTCGGGATAATAACGGTACTGCTCCGGCGTCAGATACACTCCCGCCAGATCCAGATCGGCGATCTGCTGCGCCTCCTCCTCGCCGATCTTGTGCTTCAGCGGCGGCAGATATTTAGCCTTGGATGAAAGCTTGGCGATCAAATCGCTCTCTTCAATTCCGCTACCCGCGAGGAACGGCATCAATTTGCTTGCCGCTAATTCCGGCCTTTTGATTTGCGATGGTACCACCTGCAGTGCGAATAATGTGACATTGGTGGCCAAAGGGTACAACTCGTTATTACCTTCATCAGTCAGGATCTTGCCGCGCTGGGCCGGCACCACTTGGCTGCTGACATGCTGCTGCTGCGCCATTGCCGAGAAATGACGGTACTGCAGCACCTGCCGCTCAAACAGCATGCTCACCACCATAAAAAACATCAATCCAAATATGGCGGTAACCAGACCGATCCGGTATCTCTGCTCAAACTGTAATGAAACAATCTGTCCCACCATCAACGTAGCTGATCCTGTTAATCAGCCTCTATTATATCTGATTTTCCCTGCCTTACCGCTGCGCTAGATCCGTGTAGCTCGGCAAATAGACATACGTTTTAGAGGGAACCAGCTTGGGCACCACCACAATCTTCTTCTGTTCCGTCCCCGTAGTGGTTTGACTGTTGTCGGTCTGAGCCCCCGGTTCGCCAACCTGTACTTGGCCCGTCGCTCCCTCTTCAATTACTTGCAGCGATTTCAATCTGGCCGCTTCTACCTCCAGCCGCTGATTCTCCGCCTCCAAATCCTTGTTTGACATTTCAAACGTCTGCAAGTCCCTGCCCTTGTTGGACACTACATTGACCACCACGAAATACACCGCGCCCACCAAAAAGAAAGAGCCCAACATCAAATACGCGACCGAGCGCGGGCGCAAGTTAAACCTGCGCTGTAAATTGATGCTTGGGATGTGAAAACGGGAACGTCTGCTCATATTGCTAATTTCATCAGGGCGCGCAACTTGGCGCTGCGGGCGCGCGGATTACTGCGCCGCTCTTCCCAAGAAGGCGTTACCGCCTTCTTGGTGAGAAGCTGCGCGCTCCCCCCAGTGGTGTATTCTTTAAAGAAATTTTTAACGATGCGGTCCTCCAGCGAGTGGAAGGAAATCACTACCAGCCTGCCTCCGGGTTTTAGCAGCTCCACCGCCTGCGGCAAGGCTTCTCGTAGTGCCTCCAGCTCATCATTCACCGCTATGCGCAAAGCCTGGAACACGCGGGTCGCCGGATGGATTCTTCCCCGATGAGAGCCACCGATTATTCCCACCAGCTCTGCCGTTGTTCGAATCGGTTGCTTCCGGCGGGCCTCTAAAATCCTCTTGGTAATTATTTCCGCTTTGGGCTCTTCACCGAATTCGCGGAAAATCCTGACCAGTTCACTGAACCCCGCGCGGTTAATGATCTCCGCCGCTGTTGTTCCCCCGCTTTGAGGATCCATTCGCATATCTAAAGGAGCATTGTGCAAAAACGAAAAACCTCTGGGTGCATCCGCTAATTGAAGAGACGAGACACCCAGATCGAACAATATTCCATCCACCCTTTTGAATTTGCCGGCATGCTGAACCAGCTGAACAAGATCACGGAAATTGCCACGGACCAAAACCATTCGGCCCGCGGCATTCTTAAGATTCTTGTTGGCGCTTTGTAAGGCTTGTTCATCCTGATCAATGCCGATCAATCTTCCTTTTGGGCCAAGTCGCGCAAGGATCGCCTGCGCGTGGCCCCCCAGTCCAACGGTGGCATCCACCAAGACGCTCTCCGGCTGCGGGTCAAGAAGCTCCAAAGCCTCTTTAACCAGCACCGGAATATGTTGGAAACTGGACATACTAGTTAGTAATGAGTAATGGGTAACGGGTAAGTAGCTAGTAGCAGACATACCATCAGTATCGTTTCTGCTCGCAACTCATTACTCGTAACTCATAACTTGCGGTAATTAGTTTTCAATTTCGCCGGCAACTCGACATATGGGAGGTTGTCGAATTGTGTACCCAAGGGGGTTGGGTAAGATTTGACGCTAACTTCTTTAGGAGGTGAAAAGTTGCGGATAATGACTAGATAACTAATTGTGCTGTCAAGTTGCCGGCGACGGATTACTATCAAACTTATTCGGAGGGAGTAGTCCCCTCACAGATCATTTTCAAATAAATAGGGCTTCAGCTAACTTCTCCGATTCCTTTTCGGTCTTCTTCTTGTATTCCTCCCATTTCTTCTCGTTCCAGACTTCCAACCGGTTCATCAATCCCGCAATAATGGAAATTCCTCTAAGCCCTGCGTATTGGATCAAATATTTTGGCAAATTGATGCGGCCCTGCGAATCGACATCCACTGCCATCGCGCCCGCCAGCATCAACCGCGCGAACGCCCGGGCATTGCCTTGGGAAATCGGCATTTGTGTGAGCTTAGCAACCAATTTGCTCCATTCGTCCGGCATATATAAGAATAGACAGCCGTCAAGCCCCTTGGTCACCACTGCCCCCTTTTTCAAGTTGCCGCGGAATTTGGCGGGAATAGCAAGTCTCCCCTTACCGTCCAACTGGTGCCTGTATTCACCAATAAATAAGTTATCCACTTTTCCCTCCACTTATCCCCACTTTCGTCCACAACTGTTTTATTGTACACCACTCTTCTTCACTCGCTCAACACTTTTACAATAAAATTTCTTTATTCCGCATCCATGGCACATTTTTTTGATCTGCCCGTCCCCTGCTCCCTTACTTATCCACACCCCGTAGAAGATTTTGGAAGATATGCCTGTTCATGCACCGGCGAGGCCCCTCTCCTCGAGATAATTTATTAGATCCCCCTGTGGCTCAATTTGGCATCCCAAAATAGCGGCATATCAGACAGCCGGGGCATTCCAAAATTCTCTACGGGGCCAGTTTGACTATCCCTCCCGGGGGGCTTATTGTTTAGATATCTCGCACTTTCACTTAAGGAGGAACACGGTCATGACCGTCTCTGGCCATTGGGGAACTTCCCCCTACCGAGTGGGAATCCTCCCCGACGGATTGCAGATCGGGTTCGTAGGCAGGCCTATGGACAATGAAATGGCAGAAGAAAATCCGGGTTCCCCCGACAAGGATCCCGACGGCGACAAGAAGTTGATCAGGCTCTTTGGTTTCGACCGCACGATAATCGTTCTTACCAGCGGGCATACGGGCGAGACCGTTTATGTCGGCGAAGATTGCCCCGAATCCCCCCGATGGCACCTGTGGAGTCCAAGAGTATTCCGGATTGCCAACGTCGAGGTGCTTGATGGCGACGCGGTGGTGGTCAATTACAGTACCATCCCCTCGGAATTGCGTCGCATCAGTGTAGTGCTGAGGACGCGGGATTGCGGCAATCTGCTCTTTCTCAACAAGAAGGAAAAGATCTTCGCCGCCGTTCACGCATCCCTCGCCACGGCATTCGGTTACCCCAATCATTTCCCGGGAGGAGGACCAATCATCAATGAGGTGCTCCGCCACTGCGGTGCCGTTGAGGATCTCTACGTGGTCCCTGGGCCATCCGTTGCCGGGATCGCCGAAGGCGGTTGCTGGTGTTACGAGTTCGACCAGCCAGCTGCAAATCGGCTGTTCAACCTCGTAAAGTCCCGCTACCCTAACCTACCGCTGGATAACCTGCGGCGGGATAGGCCGGATCAGGGCAAGACCGATGTTGCCTTCAGTGAATTGCTGGTACGAGTTTTGGAGCAATTTGGTCTGACCCGTCGCCAGATTGATCCTGTATGCAACCATTGTACGCAATGCTACAGCGAGCAGTGGTACTCCAAGCGCTCCATGCAGAGACAATTGGCCGAGGGCTCTCTGGCACTAGAAGAGCAGACAGCCCTAGAACAGCAGATGGAGACCGGGTGTGGCAACTTGGCCGTCGTGCACCTTACCTAGGCGATTCCCCAAAGCAGAGGCGTCCTGCTGTACAGCAGGACGCTTTTTCATTTATTTAATTCTTTGCTCCAGCCACTCCTGCACTGCTACAAGCGGCACCCTATCCTGTTTCATAGTATCTCTATCTCTCACCGTCACCGCCCCGTCCTCTAAACTATCGAAATCTACCGTAATGCAGTACGGCGTACCGATTTCGTCCTGTCGGCGATATCTCCGGCCAATCGTCCCCGACTCGTCATATTCCACAAAATACTTTTCCTTCAGCTGGTGATAAATCTCTTTCGCACGCATTATCAGCGGCTCTTTCTTCACTAACGGGAACACCGCCGCCTTAATTGGCGCTATTCGTGGATGAAAACGCAATACCGTCCGCTCCTCTCCTTCCACCCTGTCTTTATCGTAGGCATCTATAAGGATGGCCAGCACGGTTCGATCCACTCCGCCGGACGGCTCCACCACAAACGGCAGAATTTGCGTCTTGGTTTCCTCATCAAAATATTTTAAATCCTGCCCGGAGAACTTTTCGTGCTGTTTCAGATCATAATCTCCCCGATTGGCGATTCCCTCCAGCTCCAAAAAACCAAACGGGAAATTATATTCAATGTCAGTAGCGGCGATAGCATAATGCGCCAGCTCATCTTTCGTATGCTCGCGCAGCCGCAGATTTTCTGAATGGATTCCCAGACTCTTATACCATTCCAATCGCACCTTCACCCATTCGTCAAACGCTTTTTTGGCTTCCAGAGCGCTTTTCACGAAATATTCGATCTCAAATTGTTCAAATTCGCGGGTCCGAAAAATAAAATTCCCCGGCGTGATTTCATTACGAAAAGATTTCCCGATCTGCGCCACCCCGAACGGCAACTTGACCCGTGTAGTATCCAAAATATTTTTGAAATCCACAAAAATCCCCTGCGCCGTCTCTGGCCGCAAATACACTAGACTGGATTCATCATCAACCGGCCCGGCGTGAGTTTTGAACATCAAATTAAATCGTCTGGCTTCTGTTAATTCCCCGCCGCATTCTGGGCAGACTTTATCTTTAATGTCATCGGCTTTGAATCTTTGTTTGCATTTTTTGCAATCCACCAAGGGATCGGTAAATTCTTTCAGATGCCCGCTCGCTTCCCACACTTTCGGGTTCATCAAAATAGCGCTGTCCAGCCCGATAATATCCGGGCGCTTCATCACCATATCTTCCCACCATATTTTTTTGACATTTTTCTTCAGCAGCACTCCGTACGGCCCGTAATCCCAAGCGTTGGCCAGCCCGCCATAAATCTCCGAGCCGGGATAAATAAACGCCCGCCTTTTCGCGACGTTCACGACTTCATCCATTGTCACTTTATTCTTGTCCATCAGTTTTTCCTGTCATTCTGAACGCAGTGAAGAATCTAGTGAAACAACTATCGTCTAGATCCTTCGACTCGCTCCGCTCGCTCAGGATGACAAAAAGGTATTATTCTTGTCCATAAGTCTCATTCCCCGTCATGCTGAATTCATTTCAGCATCTAGATCCTGAAACAAGTTCAGGATGACAGCGAGGAAATATTATTCTTGTCCATCAACTACCACCTTAAATTCGGCCACCTTATCCGGCGCCACCTGATACTTCACCGTATGCTCGCCAGTATTCTTTATCGGCTCTGGAATAACCAATAAATCACTTTGCAGACTTATTCCCAGCTGCTCTTTTACCGCTTGGGCAATTTGCTCTTCGCTAATCGCCGAGAACAATCCGCCCTTAGCATTGGCCTTCGCCTGAATCCTCACCTGTCGAAGACCCGTCGAAGACTCTTCGAAGCCTTGGCGAAGTAGGGCTACCTGCCTATCCGGCTCCCCTGCCTGCTGTTCCGACTGCAGGGCCTGCCGGGTCTGCTGTTGTTCCCATTCCGCCTTGGCCCCGCTGGTCGCCGCCTTAGCCAACCCCAAAGCCAACAGGTAATTTCTAGCATAGCCGTCTGCCACCTGCTTTATCTCGCCTTTCCGGCCCACCCCATGCACATCTTTTAGGAGGATAACTTCCATAACAAGGTCAATTTTAACCTATAACCAGGATTTCCTAAATCCCCGCTGTCATCCTAAGCGAACACAGAGAGTCGAAGGATCTAAACAATCGTCTCTAGATTCTTCTCCCGACAAGTCGGGATCAGAATGACAAAAAAGCTATTTCACATTCAAAAGTTTCTTGGCCGCCTCCAACTGCACGTCCGTCGTCTCTTTCCCCGTTAGCCCCACTTCCTTGTCCGGCTTGATGCCCGCATCGCCGATGGAGCGCCCGTTGGGTGTATACCACTTGGCCACCGTGACCCTCAAGGCCGAGCCGTCAGCAAAATTCTCCACTTCCTGCACGCTCCCTTTGCCAAAAGTTGTCTCGCCAACTATGCTTGCCCGTTTGTTGTCCTGCAATGCCCCCGCCACGATCTCCGCCGCGCTGGCGCTGCCTTCATTAACTAGTACTACCAGCGGAATATCCAACAACCGTCCGCTGCCGTCCGCCGAGAAAGAAGTTTTCTCGCCGGTTTTCATCCGTTCTTCAACAATGAGACCGCTCTTCAAAAATTCATTAGCCACTTTCACGCCCGAATCGAAGAACCCGCCCGGATTGTTGCGCAAATCTAGCACCACGCCCTTGGCCCCTTCCGCGATAACTTTGTTGACCGCCACCTCGAACCCGGCATCAGTATCGTTGGCAAACCGCGAGATCCTGATCGTTGCGATCTTTTGCGCATCAATCTCCATCGCTACACTATCTCGTTTGATGGTCTGCCGGGTGATTTTCATGGTAATCGGCTCTTTTACATTCTTACGGCTGACTACCAGCGTCACTTGAGTGCCGGACGGGCCTTTAATTTTACTTAAGACATCGGCAAAGCTCATATCCAGCACCGACTCGCCATCAATGGACACGATCTGGTCCAAAGGTTTTAGGCCCGCTGCTTCCGCCGGCGAACCTTCCAATGGCGTCACCACCACCAACGCGCCGTCCACTATATCTAGTTCCACCCCGATGCCTTCGTAACTGCCATTGAGGGTATCAAAAAATTGCTGGTTCTCCGTCGGATCGGCAAAAATCGTGTAGGGATCGCCCAGCGCCGCCACCAATCCCCTGATACTGCCATACAACATATCGCGGGCATTGATGTCTCCAAAATATTTATCCTGCAATTCGCCCGCCACATCCCAAAACAATCCGAAATCAGTCTTGCCGAGCTGCTTGTGCTGTAACTCCTGCTTAAATACTGACGCGAAACTAGCCGCCGTGATGCGTCCGTAATAGCCTTGGGTTACTCCCAGAAAATACACCGCCGCAAGCAGTATAAGCGCTCCCGCCGCTATCGCCAGCTTTCTCATCATTCCCAAATCAGACCTCCCCTTTTTCTTCACTTCTCCATCTTATGGCTTATCCCACTAAGTATGCCAGAGGATCGCGCGCTCCGCCATTCAACCAAACTTCAAAGTGAAGATGGGGACCGGTCGTAAGCCACCCCGCCCCCGTGGTCCCCGGTGTCGCTCCGGTCAGACCTATCGTTGTCCCCACGGGCACGAACTGCCCCGTGGTCACCAGCACCGCACTGACATGACCGTATACCGTCACCATTCCATTGCCGTGATCTAAGGCGATGTAAGCATAATTGGTACTGCCGTCAAAATGCACTTTGGCCACATAGGCATCAGCCGGCGCTTTGATCGGTGTACCCTGGGGGGTGGCAATATCAATTGCGTTATGGACGAACTTGAACCGGCCATAATAATCCGAGTCATGAAAAGTGGCGGTAAGCATCCGTGACGGGATCGGCCAGAGCAATGAATATTTTCCCTGATTGAGCACTCCGCGGCGGGAGCTTGCCGCCAGTCTTGCAATCTCATTCTCTAGCTGCTGTTGCTCGATTACTGCCGCCTCGAGTTTCTTCTGATACTCCGCCTCGGTCAGCGTAGCATCGTGCAACAGCGCTGATTTACTTTGAGACTGGGTATCCAGACTATTTTGTTCTAGTTGCTTGGCCGCCTGTAATCCTCGCAGCTGCTTGTCCGCCGCTTCCAGCTCCTGTTTTTTTTCCGTGAGTGCCTCGTTCAGCGACTGCAGCACGGAAATGCCATTGGTGATTTGCCCCTCAATTGTCGTAATATATTCGATCTGGCTGATGAAATCCGATAGGTTCTGGGAGCCGATTAGTACCTCCAAAAGCCCCACGCGGTTGCGCATATATGCCTCTTTGATCGCTTCTCGCAACCCCTGTTTCTTATCGAATATCTGTACCTCAGCCGCTACCAAGTCACCATTAATCTTACTCATATTGGCACTGACCCCATCGATTTGGAAGGCAAGAGCTTGTACTTGCAATTCTCCTAATTTGATTTGTTTGTCAAGGATGTCCAGCTGATTCTGCAGCGTGGTCTTGCGCTTGCGAACACTATCCAACTGCTTCTGCTGTTCCGTGATCTGATCATTCAATTTTTTTAACTCGTCGCTCTTATCATTCAGCAGATCGGCAAATGCCGGCATCATAACACTTAGTGCTAAAACGGAAGCCAAAAGTAATTTTGTGATTCTGCTAAACTTCATCCCAAAATCCTAAACAATTTTTCCTGTCATTCCGAATTTATTTCGGAATCTAGATGCTGAAACAAGTTCAGTATAACGAAGTGATAATCAAGTGCTTATATCGAGAGATGCCTCCGCGTTGCCCAATAGCTGGACAGTCCGCCGACGACCAAGCCCACCGCCAGCTGCAGTGTCACTAAGAAAACCAGAAAGCCGGCCGAGAAAGCGGGGTTTCCTGATGCAGAGATAAGATAGCTTGCCATCATTGGCTGCACGATCGCCGCATAGCCCATTGCCAGCAACAGACTGGTGAACAGCGTAGCGATTGCCCCATACATCATTCCTTCAATGATAAACGGCCAGCGGATATACCAATCCGTCGCGCCCACCAACTTCATAATTTCAATTTCCTCTCGACGGGTAAAAATAGTGATCCTGATAGTATTAAAGATGATCAGCAACGCGATTGCCACCAAGACCGCCGCCAAGGTCACGCTGGTCCGCTGAACAAAGCTACTTACATTGCGCAGTCTTTCAATGATTTTTTGATTATCCTCCAAGCTGGTTTCAGAAATTAACTTGGCATACTGGCTGGCGCGTACCTGCGCCACCACGCTTTCGATCTTGTAGGGATCGGTCACTTTAATTTCCAAGCTGGCGGGCAGGAAGTTCTCCTCCTCCGGAATCACACTGCGAATGATCTGACGGTTGCGGTTCTCTTCCAAAAATTTATTCATCGCGTCCTTTGACGAGATGTAAATCACATCGCGCACATCCGACCATCCCGTCACCGCCTGCTTCAACGCTAAAATATCCGCTTCGGGAGCAGTTTCTTTAAAAAAGATGGCTACATCAATGCGTTCGTTAATTGAACGGATAGTGGTGCCAATTACCACATTCAGAGACGCTAAGATAGTCACGATCAAAAGCGCCTGTGCCATAATAAACACCGCCACCAAAGAAAGCCAACCGTTTCTGCGGAAACTTTGCCAAGCCGACTTCAAGATTCGTTGCCAATAAATTAACATCGCCTACAATTTATAATCGAAATCGGTATCATACTTACCGCGGCGCCGGTCACGTATTATTTTACCGTTTTCTATGCTAATCACCCTTTTGTTGATCAGATCAACAATATCGCGGTTGTGCGTTGCCAGCAGTACCGTGGTGCCCATGGAATTGATTTTCAGCAGCAACTTAGCGATTTCCAAAGCGTTTTTGGGATCCAAGTTTCCCGTTGGTTCATCCGCGATCAAGAACTTAGGCTTAAACACCAGCGCCCGGGCGATCGCCACCCGCTGGGCCTCTCCGCCCGAAAGTTCCTTCGGGAAACTCTCGCCCCGCCCCGCAAGCCCCACCAGGTCTAAAATCTTTTCCACCTCTTTTGTGATCTCGTCATCCGGCAGCCCCGATACCTCCAGAGCGAAAGCAATATTCTCTGCAACCGTCTTATTGGGCAACAGCTTAAAATCCTGAAAGACCACCCCGATCTGTCGCCGATAGTAAGGAATATATTTCTCCCTCAATAGATGAATGTCTTTGCCGTCAATGGTGATCCGCCCGAAGGTTGGTTTTTCCTCGCAAAGCAACAGTTTCACCAGCGTGGACTTACCTGCGCCCGATGGTCCCACTAACGTGACGAATTCCTGCGGCCGGATAGTGAAACTAACATTATCCAGCACCTTGTGCGCTCCGTAATGTTTAGTTACTTTATCGAATTCAATCACCTTAATCTAGTTAATAAATATCGGATCCCGACGGACGGAGGGACTACCTTATTGTTCTGCATATATTTCCCCTCTAATCAACTTTTCTTTCTTAATCTTACCCCAGTTCTTAATCTTATGTTCAAAAATTCTTGCTTCCGCTTCGCTCGGAAACTCCCGACTCCAGGTCAATGCAACCGGCCATCTCCGCGCAGTATACCGGGAGCCCTGACCAGAATTATGCTGCGTCAACCGCTGTGACAGATCAGTCGTCAGGCCACAATAATAGCTACTATCACGGCATTTTACTATGTATACCCACCAGCAGTAAGAAAATTTCTCTACCATTCTAAATCAAGGTATCCCCTCGGTACCTCGGGGAGACAAAGGGATTATTTATCACTATCCGTCTCTCTTTGCGTGAGCAACACGCTGGAAATAATTTCATCCAAATCTCCTTCCCGTAAAACCTTATCGGTTTGCGCGGTCTCAAAATTGCTCCGGTGATCCTTTACTTGTTGATACGGATGCAGAGTATAACTTCTGATTTGCTGGCCAAAATCACCTGATGCCGTAGCCGCCTTCAACTTACGATTTTCCGTATCGCGTTTCTCCTGCTCCAATAAATATAACCGATTTTTCAGGATCTTCAGCGCCGCCTCCCTATTCTGCAACTGCGACCTCTCCGTCTGAATAGAAACCGTTACCCCGGTCGGAATGTGAGTCATCCTCACCGCCGAATCGGTGGTATTGACGCTTTGTCCGCCATGCCCGGAAGATTTAAAAGTTTCTATCTTCAAATCCTCATCGCGAATTTTAACATCCACATCTCCCAAGTCGGGCAAAATTTCAATTAGAGCAAAGGATGTCTGTCTTAACCCCTGCGCGTTAAAGGGGCTGATCCTAATGAGGCGATGCACCCCCGCCTCCGATTTCAGCCAGCCATATGCCCTGAATCCTTCCATTTTCACCGTCGCGTTTCTAACACCGGCTTCGCCTCCGCTCGTGGTATCCAATACCTCTGCCCGCCAGCCCTTCTGCTTGGCGTATTGCAAATACATATTAAAAAGCATCTCGTTCCAATCCGCCGCGTCCACTCCTCCCGTTCCTACGTGAAAGAACATATAAGCGTTCTTCTCGTCGTAAGGGCCGGAAAATAATGTCTGCGCTTCCAGCCAAGTGATCAGCTCCTGCACCTTCTCTAAATCCGCCCGTACCTCTTTGTCCTCAAAATTTGTTTCATCATCGCCGATCGCCCCACCGACCCGAGCCAGGATTTCGCCAATTTCTGTCTCGGCCTCGATTATCTTCTTATTTAATTCAAACTTTGCCCCCTTGCCAGCGGCTGCTTGCTGGTCCTTCCAAAAATCCGGCGCGCTCATCTCCTCCAGGAGCTGCCTGTTTTCGGCAGTCAGCTTGTCCCTATCCAAATAATCCTGGATCTGCGCGAACTGCAGGCGCATAGCTTCATACTGCTCTTTCCTATTGAAAGCCATATCTTAAATTATACCCTATCGGCAGCGGCATTCAGACATCAGCAAAACTCCCGCCGTGGCGGGAGTTTTGCTTTATCATCTTTTGCTTTACCAGATCTAACTTACCCGGTTCATCCGGCGATCCAGCCAGTAGTAAGTAAGGCCTGCCAGCCCCAAAGAAATCACAGCCAGACCAGCCAAGATCCAAGCAGATGCTCCGGTAGGCGGCAACGGTTCAGGAGTCGGACCGCCGCAACGCACCCACAGGTCATTCGAGTCAAGATAGAAACCGTTCGGCTTTTCGTCCGCTTGGACAAAAGCGTTCACTTTTAGATTGCTACCCATTTGGATATCATCATTCACGCTTACCTGAATTCTCAGGATCACGCTTTGGCCTTGAATCAGAGTACCCGGCTCCCAAAAGACAGTCCGTCCGCTCACTCGCGGATTATCCACCGCTGAGGTAGTAGATAACAAAGTCACTCCGGTGGGTAGGACCAACGACAAGCGCACATTGTGAACTGTTGCGTAGCGATCAGTGAGTGTCACAACATAATTGATCAGAGAACCAGTACACGCCGGCTGGCCATCGTTGGTCGTGGCAACAATGGAACCGTCAATGAAATAGGGAGATGGAACAGGGGTGCAATCCCTCACCTGCACCATCAAACTATTGGACACCGACTGGCCATGCCAACTGGCGGTCACTGTAACCGTCGCCCACCCCGGCGTGTTACTGGATGCATAGCGAGTATTGTATTGGCTGTGGGTGTCGCCAGTCAGATAACCGACCCCACTCCACGTCCAAGTATAAGTCGCGTCAGAAATCACCTGCCCGTGATTATTCCGCGCCTGCGCGGACAGGTTAGCAATTTCATTCAGACACAATGAAGTGCGGTCTGCCCAGATGTCCGTGCTGTTCAAATAATCCTCTTGAATAATGAGCTCGGATACATGGATAGCAACCGAATCGGAAATGCTGGGATTCACCTGGCACCGTGCCGTGAGCATGAAATCGCCGACCTGCGTTGCCGTATAAACCTTGGTTGCTGTATTGAATGCACCGCCAGTCCAATTCCAGAGCAAGTCGCCATTGCTTACCGGCTGGCCGTAATTAGTCAGCGCCGTGTAGCCGATCGTAACTTGGTTGTTACGATACAGCACCAAATTCTGCGCCCAAATATCAATTGAAGCGCAAGTTTCCGTTGGCGGTACTTCCCGCATTCTCACTTGCAGGACAACAGAAGCACTAACACTTGGTTTGTCCACACAATAGCCGGTCAAAATAAAGTTCCCGACTTGGGTTGCGCTGAAAGTACTGGTTGCGGCATTCCAAGTCCCCCCGCCGGTTAAGGTCCAGCCAACTTTATTGGCAGGAACATTCGTGTCATCGCTGTTTTTCGCGCTCCAAGAAATCACGCGGTTTTCACCCACATAGATCGGATTGGTCGGCTGGGCAATGCGAATCAGCGAACACGCCGGAGCTGGCGGTGGAGTTGTCTGGACCACCAAAGTAGCCGGGGTATCCGCAAATGCCATTGCACCGCTGGGAGTATGAGTACCGCGAACATTAATCGTATAAGTGCCAACTGAAGTCGGGGTAAAATTCCAAGTCGTGCCAGTGGATTGGGCCATGGTCTGTCCGCTCTTGCTAGCAATCCAAGCAAACGTCGAATTAGCAGTTACACTAGTTGTGCCGTTGAAAGCTTGAGCAGTATACAACTTGGATTGACCCAAAGTGATCGGGTTAGTCGCGGTTGGATACAACGAAACCGTCAGGTGAACTTCTGGTGTTGGAGGCGTACTAACCGTCAGCGTTCCCGGGGTGTCCGCAAAAGCTATCTCACCGTTAGCGTGAGTTCCACGAACATTCATCGTATAAACACCAACTGCCGTTGGGGTAAAATTCCAAGTCGTGCCAGTGGACTGAGCAATGGTTTGCCCGCCCTTGCTGGCAGTCCAGGCAAAGCTGGTTGCGCTGGTCACATTGTCGATGCCGTTGAAAGCCTGAGCGGTAAACAATTTAGATTGGCCCAGAGTAATTGCGCTGTTCGTAGGCGAAAGAGATACATGGAATGAACCCTGCGCGTCAGCCATTTGCATACCAAACAAACTACCAGCCAAAAACATTGACCCGAATATGATCACGCCAAATTTCTTCCAGTTTTTCACTGCTTTAACGATTCGCCGCAACCTGTAGTACATCCCCAACCCCAATGTTTTGAGTAAATTCATCTCACCTCCCAGAAACTAATATACTCCCTGCTCTTCTCCAGCCCTAGTCCTGCTAGATACTAGCCGCTAGATACTAGATACTGATATTCCTTCCCCCTACCCCTCTACCCGTGATTCGACTCTCTGGGGGGAAAAGTCGAGACGAGGTAGAGAGGTAGGAAGAACGAAGTTGGATGGGTGGGGCGCTTGTTAGCGCCCCACCCCGAAAGTTGCTAGTTGACCTGCACGGTCGTCTCTCCGGCCAGCTCGTGGCCGGTCCACGTAATGACCGCCCTGATGTGGATTGTCCCCTGGCCCGCCGCCAGAACCGAATAGAAGTACCCGGTCTGGGTGATTGAACCCGGGACGCTGGAATCCCATACTACCGTTGCGGCAGCGGGGATTGGCAGCTGGGTCAGCCCGTCGCTCGCGTAGATGCGGGCGACGAACTGTTGCTCATCACCGGCCCCAGAATCCAAAGTTGGGTTCTGCGGGGTGATGAGTATGCTTGCGCCAGCATACTCGTCCACCGGCGGCGCGTTAACGGTAACCTCAACTCCACTCGTAGACCACCCGGTCGCTCCGTCGTCATCCGTGACGCGGAGCCACACCGAGTATGCCCCCGGCGTGTCATATGAATGGTCCATCGTCGTCCCACCGATATCGGCGTGCCCGCCTCCACCGTAGAAGAACCATTCAAACTTCACGATCGTGCCATCGGGGTCGTAGCTGGCGCTGCCGTCCACGTGGACAGTTAGCGGCACTACACCGCTCGTCGGGTTGGCAGTGAACAATGCCACTGGCGGCTTGTTAGCTGGCGGTGGTGCGTTGCCCACAATGATGGTTGCGTCGTCGACGGCAGTAGCGCCATCATCGTCGGTCACTCTCACCTTAACGGTGAAATCCCCAGGTGTTGGGAAGGTATGGGTTATTGTTACATTGCCCATACTGTAACCCCCGTCACCAGGGAATGCCCACTCGTACTTAACGATGGTGCCATCCGAGTCAGTCGCAACAGCTGTTAGCGCAGTCTGCAATGGCGCGTTGCCGCTTGCTGGGTTAGCAACCAAGATAACCATCGGCGGCTTGTTAGCCGGAGGCGGCGTTATGCCACCACCCGTTCCCTTGAGAACGAGTTTGGCATGCAGCACTACCACCGGGTCGCCACAGGCGATCTCCACCACTCCGCTGGACGCCCCAATGACGTCACCCAGTAAAGCATGGATAACCACACCAGCGACCAAGCCGAGCAAGCTGTTAGCGTTGTTGCGCCTATGCTCTATCTCGACTCTCCGCTCGGCGGGGATCTCTTTGATTCCCATATTGCGTCCGGCGATTCGCTGGGCGACCGTGGGGTCCGCTTTCAGCGTAACTGCCACCTCGACCTCTCGGTCTTGCTTCTGACGCAACTCCTCAATCCGAATCGTTTCCTGGTTTTCACGCAGGATATCCAATCGCGAGGAGACGTCGGGCAAACCCGCAACACTGGTCTTCGCGGTGCACAGCGGCATTTGCGTGCCACTAGACACGTCGTAGAAATCAGTGATCGCCGATGTCATCCGCATACCACCAGGCTGAATGAATCCATGCCCAGTGATGGCGAACGAAGCCTTGATCTCCGACTTCCCGATAGGGACCGTAATCATCGGATAGCCGCCCTCAGTGAGAGCAACCCCATCGATCACTGCCCTGCCGGTGATGCCATTGTGATCGGCATCATCCAGCGTAAATGGGCTGACCAGACGAATCTGGTCATCAAACGATTGGCCAGGAGTCTGTGTGTCGTTGGTAATGGTCGAACCACCGCCACACGACACAAGAATCGTCAGAGCGAGAGCCCCGACGAGCAATGCGACGATTGCGCTTCTCATCTTCTGCTCCTTCGGGGCTACTCACCCCAGACTGGATACTTAAGCGCATTTTCTAGAATTTGCGCTCAGCACTCCAGTGAAGAGAAGGCTTCAAACCCTTCTGGTGGAGCTCTTAAATAATTAGTCCAAAAACTCCCAGGCCCTAATACCTCTACATCACCAGAGTGCTAAGCGCAAACCCTATTCACAGCCTGCTAAACAAAAACCCACCACGCCCCCCGTGTTGAGTCTCTTAGTTTTAATAGGTTGTAAATTGTCACACCGTCGCCAGCTTCCGTTCGATTAGTCAACTAGCTTGTCGATGTGCAATGAGCCGCTTGGCTCGCTATAACCAGTCTATTATAGAGGAAGGGGCCTGTCAAGCCAAAATCGGCTTCCAGAGCCAAAAATCCCCTATTCCCTGCCCCTTGCCCTGCCATACCTGATAAAAGCTTGACTTATCCACCCAGCCGTGCTATAATGAGGTTAATATCGAAAACCGCCCCATCTGGGCGGTATTTTTATACCCATCCTTGTATTACCTATATCCACGATCGTACAGATTCGTAATACAACCCCGCCCCCTCTGGGGCGTTTTTTTATGACTCCTCAAGGATAATCCTCTCCTTGAATCTCCCCTTCTCCTCTGCCTTCCTGGCCTGAATCTCCCGAATCTCCGCCTCGTCAAAATTTTTGTAAGCATAGATCGCATCCAATACTTCCAGAATATCCGCAATTTCCTCGGCGGTTTCTGACTTCACGAACTCCTGCACCTCCTCTCGCAGCTTTTCTTTCAGCTTCGTCCAATACTCTACATCATCAGCAATATGCGTCACTGCTGTCTCGCCTTTGCTCCTTATGTATTCCGGAATCCTGTCCCTAACCAATTTGTTGTACCTCATACCGCTTTTCGTTCACCATTATGAAATAATGCGATACATTCCTCCCTCATAAAATCCTTCACCGTTTCGACTTTTTCCGTTGATTTGCTAAATATTTCCCTGCTTGGAATATTAATCGTCCGCCAAAGATACCGATGGTTAGCGTATTTCTCTCCAAATCTTTTCATGTCCTGATACCTTGCCCCATATACTACTCCTTTTAACTTTGCCCACACGATTACACTCGCGCACATTGGACACGGCTCATGGGTCGTATAAAGAATACAATCCCTAAGATGGCGGCTTTTCAGAATCTTACTGCCTTTCATAATCGCCAGCGTTTCTGCGTGCGCAATTGGACTGTCATCTCGCTTACTGCGATTACTGCAGACTGCCAAAATTTTATTTCCCTTTACCAATACAGCACCCACCGCATAATCGCCTTGCCGCCGTGCCAACTTGGCCTCCTGAATTGCCAACTGCATTAACTTTTTCTTTGGCGCAATCATATTCCTATGCCCCGTGACATTTTTTGTACTTTTTGCCGCTACCGCACCAGCAAGGATCATTACGTCCGATTTTTTCCTTTTTCTCCCCCGGGTCCCGCACTGCACCACCCATATTGTCATTCCGAACTTGTTTCGGAATCTTATTAGATCCTGAATCAGGTTCAGGATGACCAGCAGAAAGTTCCTTTTCCTCCTCTTTGAAATCCCCCATTGGTTCTTCCGCTCCCTTGAGCGCCAGTTTTTTCTTTTCTTCCAATTCTTGTTGTTGCTGCTGTTGTTCAGCACTGGAAACAATTTTCACTTTATAAATTAACCTTGCCACATCAAAAGCAATGGCGCCTTGCAACCGCCGGAACATCGCATAGGCTTCCTGTTTGTATTCCACCAATGGATCGCGCTGGCCATAGCCGGTCAAGCCGATCGCCTCGCGCAATTTCATCATTGCGTCGATGTGCTCCATCCACAATATATCCATCATTCTAAGCAACACCGCCCGCTCCGCTTGCCGGAAATTGTCGCCCCCGCCCGCCTCTTGTTCTTTCGCTTCATATTGTTTCTTGGCTTCCTCCACCAAGATCTCGCCTATTCCTTCCGCGGAGCTAATACCTTCAAGCTTCTTTTGCAAATCACTGCTAATCGGAAATATGTTTTGCGCCTGCTCAATTAGCATTTTAGTGTCAGCGCTATAAGTTCCCGCCAACAACCTCAACTGATCAAACACATAGCTCTGGACTGTTGCTTTAATTTCTTCCTGCCCCCCCTGTTCCGAATTACTAACCTGCTGACCTGCTGCCCCGCTGACCTGCTGGTCTAGAATTGCCTGCCGTTGGCGGTAAATAGTGGCCCGATGGCGGTTCATCACATCATCGTATTCAACAACGCGTTTGCGGATATCGAAGTTGTGTCCCTCCACCCGTTTCTGCGCCGATTCAATGCTGGAAGTGATCCACTTGTGTTCCAACGGCTGGTCTTCGGGGATTTTCAGCGTTTTCATCATTGACTTCAGCCGCTCGCTTCCGAACAAGCGCATCAGATCATCTTCCAGCGACACAAAAAACTGTGTGCTCCCCGGATCACCTTGCCGCCCCGTTCGGCCTCTAAGCTGATTGTCAATCCGGCGGGATTCATGCCGCTCGGTACCGATAATATGCAAACCGCCCAACTCCACCACCCCTTCGCCCAACTTAATGTCCGTACCACGACCGGCCATATTGGTAGCAATGGTTACCAGTCCTTTTTGCCCCGCGTCTTTGACTATCTCCGCTTCTTTTTCGTGATGTTTGGCGTTCAGCACGCTGTGCGCGATGCCCTCTACTTTCAACATTTCCGACAGCAGCTCCGATTTTTCAATGGCAATGGTGCCGACCAGAATCGGCTCACCAGTCTCGTGCCGCCGTTGGATTTCTTTTACCACCGCTTGGAATTTCGCCCGTTCATTCACATAGATCAAATCATTCAAATCCGCGCGAATCATCGGCTGATTGGTTGGCACCACTACTACTTCCAGACCGTAAATCTTCCAGAACTCTTCTTCTTCCGTCTTGGCTGTACCAGTCATCCCGGAAAGTTTATCGAACAAACGAAAGTAATTCTGGAAAGTGATGGTTGCCAAAGTTTTGCTCTCCCGCTTTATCTCCACCCCCTCTTTCGCCTCGATTGCCTGATGCAATCCTTCGGAATACCGGCGCCCGGGCATCAGCCGGCCAGTGAATTCATCAACAATAAGCACTTCGCCATCCTTCACCACATAATCCACATCCCGCTTGTACATCGCCTGCGCCCTAAGCGCCTGCTCGATATGATGGGCAAGAAGAATGTTGCCGGATTCATAAATGTCGCCGATGCCGAGCAATTTTTGGATCTTCTCGATACCCGCTTCGGTCAGCACCGCCGTCCGCATTTTTTCATCGGTAGTGTAATCGGCATCTTTTTGCAGTTGCGGCACCAATGCGGCAAATCGTTTGTAATGTTCGGTGGATTCTTCATCCGGTGCGGAAATAATAAGTGGCGTTCTTGCTTCATCAACCAAAATCGAGTCAACTTCATCCACGATGGCAAAGTTCAGCCCCCGCTGCACCTGCTCTTCTTTGGATGGCGACATATTGTCGCGCAGGTAATCAAAACCAAACTCATTGTTTGTTCCATAGGTAACGTCTGCCGCATAAGCCGCTTTCCTCTCCTCCGTGCTGGTATCGTGGGTAATCACTCCAACCGTAAGTCCCAGAAATTCATACACCTTACCCATCCACTCCGAGTCACGTTTGGCCAGATAATCGTTAACCGTCACCACATGCACGCCCTTGCCGGCCAAAGCATTCAGATACACCGGCAAAGTGGCGACCAAAGTTTTACCCTCACCAGTTTTCATCTCGGCGATCTTGCCCTGATGCAAAACAACGCCGCCCATCAGCTGCACGTCAAAATGCCGCTCGCCAAGCGTCCTTTTGGCTGCTTCCCGCACCACCGCGAACGCCTCCGGCAAAATGTCGTCCAGTGTCTCGCCTTTGGCTAACCTCTCCTTGAATTCGGCCGTCTTCGCCTGCAATCCCTCATCCGACAGTTTCTGCACCTCGGGCTCAAACGAATTAATCCGATCTACGATCGGCTTCATCTTCCCCAATGCCTGTTTGTTCGGATCCCCCAGAATCCGGGTAAGAAAACTAGCCATTACTTAATTTCCTTGAACCCGCAATACAACTGCAGAGCTTTGGGGATTTTCACGCTGCCATCTTTCTGTTGGTGATTTTCTAAGATGGCCACCAAAATACGACCGATCGCTACCGCCGTGCCATTGAGAGTATGAACATGCTCTGTCTCCCCCACTTTATTCTTAAATCTAATGCCGGCTCGCCTCGCCTGCCAGTCAGTGCAATTACTGCACGAATGGGTCTCGCGGTATCTATTCTGTGAGGGCAGCCAACTTTCCAGATCAATTTTTTTGGCCGCCGGCATCCCCAAGTCCCCCGCTGCCACCAACACTTTCTGATAAGGGATTTCCAATTTCTTTAAAATAAATTCCTGAATAGCCACCAGATTTTTCAATTCCTTTTTGGAATCCTCCGGAGCTACAAAAGAAAACATCTCTATCTTGTCGAACTGATGCGTGCGGATAATTCCTTTCACATCCTGCCCATAAGAGCCCGCTTCTTTTCTGAAACAAGTCGAAAAAGCGGCATAGCGCTTCGGCATCTCAATAATTTCATTTAGGTGATAGCCCAAAATGCTTTGCTCGGAGGTGCCGATAAGATATTTCACCGGCTCGTCCTCTACTTTATATACTTCCGCCTCATGCTCCGCGCTTTTGGACACATAACCGGCATCCATCATTACTTCCTCATTTACCATCTGCGGCGGTACCATCAGCTCAAATCCTTTTTTCTTCAGCAGTTTAAATAGCCAGCGCACCAAAGCAAATTCCAGCTCGGCCGCTTGGTTTTTTAAATAGTAAAAGCGCGAGCCGGCCACCTTGGCACCCCGTTCAATATCAATAATATTAAGCGCCTCACCCAGCTCCACATGGTCGCGGGGATTTTCCATTTTGGGCGGCCGCAATCTGGATGTCCCGATTATTTTGTTATTTTCCTCGCTGCCCTCCGGCACATCCTTCTCCGGCGGATTCGGAATTGCCTGCCACAAAGGCATCAGCTCATTATTAAGCTCTTTCCATTGGCTTTCTAAATCATTTACTTTCAGCCCCAGCGCCCGGCCCGCTTCAACATCCTGCGTTTTGGCAGCTTGGTTATGTTCTGCCCGAGCTCGCTCTAATTCAGTCAGCGCGCTGACATATTTTTTGGCCAGCTCCGCTATGCCATCAAGATCGCCGGTATAGCCCTTCAATGCCAACCGTTTGGCCAGCTGCTTGCGTTCCTTATCGCTTAATTTAATTAGCTCTTTTAACTCCATCTATTTCTCCTTAACAAACGGAAACAGCACTGCTTCTCGCACGGACTCGGCATTGGTCAAAATTGCCAGCAACCGCTCGATGCCCATCCCCCAGCCAGCCGTGGGCGGCATCCCATACTCTAATGCTTTCACAAAATCCTCGTCCATCGAGTGTGCCTCACTGTCCCCTGCTTTTTTCAATTTGGCCTGAGCTTTAAATCTTTCTTTCTGATCAATCGGGTCATTAAGCTCGGAAAACGCATTCACGATCTCCATCCCCGCCACTACCAGTTGAAATCTTTGTACCTTGTCCGGCATCAAGTCCTTTTGCTTGGCTAGAGGGGAAAGATCCAACGGATGGTCGGTCAAAAATACTGGACTGGTCAATTTTTCCCGCGCAGCTTCTTTATACAGCTCATCGATCAACTTGCCCCGTCCCGCCTTGCCGCTATAGGTCAGCTTGATTTTCTTTTTCTTGATGGCCGCCTGTAATTCCTCCACTTTCGGGCATTTATCAATGTCTATGCCTGCGTGTTTCATTATCAGCTCACGGAAAGTGGTTCTTGGCCACGGCGTTTTAAAGTCCAAAGTGGTCTTGCCATATTTGATCTTGGTTGTTCCGAAAACTTTTTTCAGCACATAGACAAACATTTCTTCCGTCATCTTCATCAAGTCCTCGTAATCGGCATAGGCCTGATAGAACTCCAGCATCGTAAAATCCTGCAAATGCTGGGTGGAAACTCCTTCATTGCGAAATACGCGGGCAAATTCAAACACCCGCTCGAATCCCCCAATAATCAGCCGCTTCAAATACAATTCCGGCGCGATCCTTAAATACACATCCGCATTAACGGCGTTGTAGTGGGTTTTAAAAGGCATTGCCAATGCTCCGCCCGGCACCGGCTGCAATGCCGGCGTATCCACCTCGATAAAATCGCGCTTTAGCAAAAATTCCCGCAATGCCTGTACTAAATTATTGCGGACAATAAATCTTTCTTTAATTTCCGGGTTGAACAGCAGGTCCAAAGCTCTTTGGCGAAATCTGGTTTCTTGATCAGTCAGCCCGTACCACTTCTCCGGCAGAGGCCGCAAAGACTTTGTCAGCAGCACTAATTTATTCACCAGCAAAGTTTTTTCGCCCTTCTTGGTCAGCATCGCAGTCCCGCGTACCTGCACAATGTCGCCGATATCAAGCAACGCCAAATCTTCATAGGCCCTCTTGCTTAGCTCATCTTTTTTGAACAAGATTTGCGTTTCGCCGTAGCCGTCGCGGAGTTGGGCAAAGGTAAGTCCGCCAAACTCCCTCAAGGCCATCAGCCGGCCAACCAGCGCAACTGCCTTTCCCCCTCTTTTAAGCGCGGGGAACTTTAGCACAAACTCACCCACCTGCATCGTGCGATTCGCTTTCGCCGGATAAGGGGCAACTCCTTTGTCCCGCAGCTTCTGGAGCTTCTTTAACCTAAACGAAATAATCTGGTCTAGACTATCCATAACCCTATCAGTATAGCAAAATCTCCCCGTTGCCCCTCTCCGGCCCTTCGGTGTAGGGTCGTTCTTTTGCGCCCTTATCCCCTTTGAGCAAATTGGGCAAGCCAATAGCGAAATCGCCCGCTTGGCTCAGCACTGTTTGACGAAGGCTTTAGCCTGAGGAGTTTGCGGTTAAAGCCAGAAAGGGAGATTTTGCTTTTATTGGCTCCCAATTTGTGAGCAGGGGTGTCTTTTTTGAGGCACTTTTTGGACAAGCAAAAAGTGCCCGCCAGTTAAGCGCGGCGTGGAGCGCTTGAAAAGAAAATAAAAAAATAGATTCCGGACTAAATCCGGAATGACAAAAAAGAAAAATAAAACCTAACCGACCTTGACGATTTGGTATTCGCGTTCTCCCTCGCTGGTGGCAAGCGCTACTTTTTCGCCTGCCCGCCGCCCAAGCAACACCCGTCCCAAAGGCGATTCATTGGAAATTTTGCCCTCCTCCGGGCTGGCCTCATTGGAGCCGGTGATATTATAGGTGGCTTCCCGGCCGTTGAATTTCACCGTTACCTTGGACCCGACAATTACCTCGCCGCCATTAATGTGCTTGCCGTTCTCTTCTTCGATGATCTTGGCGGTTTTTAATGTCACTTCAATTTCCTCGATCCGTCCCTCAATAAATGCCTGCCGCATCTTCGCTTCTTGATACTCGGCATTTTCCGACAGATCGCCAAACTCCCGCGCTTCGCGAATCTTTTGCGTTACCTCAACTCTTTGTTGCTGAAGACCGGCCAACTCCTCCTGGAGCTTAGCCAAGCCCTCTCTCGACAAATACAAATCCTGTACGTCCATCATAAATAAAAACCTTGCCCCGCCCGCTTATCATAAGCGGGCATAAGTGAATTATAGGCGAACTTACCCTCCTGTCAATCCCTATAAAAACCTGCTTCCAAGACTATCTTTTTGCAAGCTCCAGCAGATTCATCAACAAACTTACCACCGTCATCGGGCCCACCCCGCCGGGTACCGGCGTAAGATAACCCGCCCGCTTACTCACCGAACTGAATTCACAATCCCCCCTCACTTTTCCTCCGACCTGACTGATACCCGCATCCACCACCACTGCGCCGGCCTTAATATCCTTACCCTTGATCAGATTGGGCTTGCCCGCTGCGGTAATAACTACATCCGCTTTTTTCAATTCATCAAAATTTTTCGTTCCCTCCTGAAGCACGGTAACCGGATTGCCCCGCTGCGTAAAATATAGGCTCAGCGGCAAATTCAACAGTCTGGTGAATCCCACCAGCACTATCTTCTTGTTCCGCAATGTAATTTTATATTCCGCCAGGAGTTTCAAAATTCCCGCTGCTGTCGCCGGCAAAATCCTGCCGCTTATGATATTGGCGTCTGTCAGTCCGTCTACATCCTTATCGGGAGAGATCATATTTACTATGAGGCTGGGGTCTAAATGTTTTGGTAACGGCAGCTGCACAATGATCCCCGCTACGCTCTTATTGTCATTTAATTTGCAGATCACATTGGCCACTATCTTGGCGGAGGATTTAGCGGGCAATCTATGCAGTTCAAATTTTGCTCCCAATTCTTCCGCCATTTCCTTCTTCTTTTTTAAATACATCACCGAAGCCAGATTATTTCCTATTAGCACCGCTGCGAGTTGGCCGACATTTTTGAATTTGCCCCGCAAGCCGCGTGCCAATTTATCCGCCAGTTTTTTCCCATCCATCATAACTGCCATAATAATGTCCTCTCTCGACTCTTCGATGTAGGGTCGTCCTATTTTCTATCCCCATTGAGCAAATTGGGATTGCCGTTCACGAAATTGGCCGGTATGGATAGCGCTGTTTGAGCCGTAGGCGAGTTCGCGTATAGTCCAGAAAGGGCAATTTTGGGTTTCGGCAACCCAATTTGTGAGTGGGGAACGGCTTTGGTTACTTTCGCCAAGACGAAAGTAACCGCCGTCCAAGCGCGGCGTGGAGCGCTTGAAAAAATAAAAGAACCTAAAAATCAATCATCAGACAGAAGAAAACAATCGGATGATGTCCCGATAGGTCACCGCAAAAATCAGCGCCAAGAGCAAAATAAATCCCAGGCCGTGGATGAGATTCTCCACGTCTTTGCCCACTTTCTTACCGCCCCGCCCCATCTCCAGCAGGATAAAAGCCAGCCGTCCGCCATCCAGACCGGGGAACGGCACGATATTGATTATCCCCAGATTCACGCTAAGAAAGATGATCAGCTGCAGTGTGTATGTCCATCCCAACCTCACCGCGTCGCTGGTAACTTTGGCAATTCCCACCGGTCCCGATACTGTGTCCTGCAGCGAACCTGTCGTAAATAAATGCACGATTACGCCGACCAATACCGCACCGATCTGCCTAAACAGCACTACAAAATCCAGCAATGCCAAATACGGCACCTTCCACCAGACATATGCCACTTTCCCCACCGATTCGTCCGCCAACACTCCGATCATTCGCTTGCCCCCTTCCAAGCGCGTCGGTACCGTAAGTGCCATTTGTTTACCCGCCCGCTCGATCACCAGTTTTACCACTTTGCTTTGCGCGGTTTGCTGCTGCAGTTCGCTTGATAGTTTAATGGGGGCATTATTAACGCTAACAATAATATCCCCCTCTTTAATGCCCGCCTGCTCCGCCGTCGAGCCGCGAAGCACGCTTAACACCAATACATGCGATTCAAACCGGCTGCCCGCTAAAGCCTCGGGATTGGTTGCTATTGGTGCCATTCCCAACCAAAAACCGACCATCAGCAAAACATATGCCAAAAGAAAATTCATCAACACCCCGCCGGTAATGATCAAGAGGCGCCAGCCGTAACCCTTATGGGGTAAGGCGTCCTTCTCTTGGGGTTTTTCTCCGGCCTCGCCTTTAAGCCGCACAAACCCCCCAAAGGGGATCCAGTTTATCGACCAAATCGTACCGCCCCGTTTTTTACCCCAAATTCGCGGTGGCAATCCTAAGCCGAACTCTTCCACCTTAACTCCCGCTCTCTTCGCCGCCAAAAAATGCCCGCACTCGTGCACCAGCACCAGCAGGCTGAAGATAAGAATAAAAACGATTACGGCGATGAATGTCATCTATGCGTTAATTACCTGCCATAGCCGACTAAACTGTTTTTATCTCCGTTTCTTTTTGCTTCAGCAATTCATCAATTTGCGCGACAGCTGCGTCAATTCTTTCCTGCACCTGCTTTTCCAATCTTGCCTGCTCATCCTCGCCTATTAATTTGCCTCTAACTTGGGTGTTGATTCGCTCCATCGTTTCCCGGCGCAAATTGCGGATGGCCACGCGGGCGTTTTCCGCCTTCCCCGCCGCGACCTTCACCAGCTCCCCTCGCCGCTCTTCCGACAATGGCGGAACGCTGATCCGTATCATTGCCCCGTCATTCACTGGATTAAAACCCAGATCGGATTCGCGCACTGCTTTTTCTATCGCCCCCAGATTAGCCTTGTCCCATGGCTGGATCGCGATCGTTCGTGCGTCCGCTACTGTAACGCCTGCGACTTGTTTAACCGTCATCTTGCTGCCGTAAGTGTCCACAGGCAGATTCTCCACCAATCCGGCGCTCGCTCGGCCGGTTCGCACCGCATTTAAATCATCGCGAAAGACCGCGATGGTTTGCTCCAACTTATTCTTTAATTCTTCCAACATCAGCTGCCCCCTAATTCCATCCGCACAAACCGGCTAATCTTAATATTTTCCTTGAAATGCCCGATTTGCTCGTGCAAAACATCCTCCACTGTTCTGCCCTGGTCTTTCACGAATGGCTGCTTCATCAGAACCACTTCCGCCAAATACGCTTCTTTATTCTCCTGCTCTGCAAGTTCTTCCGCCGGCACCTCCTCGGGCGATACATATTTGGGATTCATCCCCGCGACATGGATCGCCAGCTCGCGGGCAAAAGTAATAAACCTTTCGTTCCGAGCGACAAAATCCGTTTCCACCAATACTTCCACCAGCGTCCCGATCTTGCTGCCCGCGTGCACATAGGCGGCGATCACGCCGTTGGTAGTCGCCCGTTCTGTTTTCTTGGCGGCAATGGTTGCGCCTCGCGCCTTGAGAATATCAGCCGCCTTTTCAAAGTCGCCGCCGCTCTCCGCCAAAGCCTGTTTGGCATCCATCATTCCCGCACCAGTCGCGTCCCTTAGTTTCTTAACTATTTCTGCTTTAATTTCCACTATGCCCCTCCTCGCCATTAGCAATTAATTCCGGCTTGGCTTCAGTTTCACCTTCCCGCAATGCCTCTTCCGTCTTATCTGCCGTGTGCTTTATCTTGCAGGCCTCACTCAGCGCAGCCACTACATAAGCAATTGCCTTTTTGGCATCATCATTAGAAGGGATGGGATAATCTATGCCCGCAGGATTAGAATTAGTATCTACTACTGCTACCACGGGAATCCCCATTTTTTTCGCCTCTCGCACCGCAATGTCATCCTGCAAAGTGCTTGCCACAAAGATCGCCGCCGGTAATCCTTTAAGCCCGCGCAGACCCCCCAGCCCCACCTCCAGCGCCTTATATGTTCTGTCCAGTCCCGCTTTTTCTTTCTTGGTCATATCGCCAAAATCATTCTTGGCATATTTCTCATCAAGTTCGCGCAGATACTTCAACCGCTTCTTCAGTGTATCGTAATTGGTAAGCAAGCCCCCCATCCATCTCTCATCCACATAGGGCATCCCGCAAGACAGGGCCTGTTCCTTGATGATCGCGCTCGCCTGTTTCTTAGTTCCCACAAAAATGATCTGCTTGTCTTCTGCGGCCAGATCATGCGCAAAAGCCAATGCCGCTTCCAGCATTGGTTTAGTCCTAGTGAGATCAATAATATGAATGCCCTCTTTGGCATCAAAAATGTACGGGGCCATCTTCGGGTTGCTTCTAAAAGTCTGATGCCCGAAATGCATCCCCGCTTCCATCATCGCCTCGATTGAGATCTTTGCGGTCATCTTGTTCTCCTTATTTCCCTCTCCTCCACTCGATTTCCGTTCTGGGCTAGCTTGGTTAGGACTAGCAGGAGCGAACGGCCTTATCTGCCAACTTGGCAGACAGAATGGGGGTGCGTTATACAATCGGCATTCTAGCCGACTGCTACTGGTAAGTCAATGGTGGGCGATATCCTGCTGTACAGCAGGATGACCTTCTTCGACTTGCCCCGTTAAAAATTATCTGGTGGGCGGTAGAGGATTTGAACCTCTGACTTCTTCGATGTGAACGAAGCGCTCTACCGCTGAGCTAACCGCCCCCGTAATCGCCTCCAATGGTACAACGAACCTTACTTCCTTTCAAATGTTGTACAATGAAAAGGAATTTGCAGACACTTTTATGGTTGAGGATATGTTCGACTCCGTCGAAGGCGGAGAGCACAAACCATCTCATCATCAGCGCGTTCCTCGCCGCAGTTTGGGGCTGACCGTTCTTGTTGCCACCGCGCTGTTCACTTACGATGTTTTCAAAACCGTCGCCACCGTGTTGGGCGTGGCCTTTATGATCCGCTTTTTCCTCATCCAGCCGTTCTACGTCTCCGGCCCCTCGATGGAACCCAATTTCCACAACAATGAATACATCATCGTCGATCAGGTCACCTATCATTTCCGCCAGCCTCATCGGGGCGATGTCATTGTCTTTAAGTGGCCGCAAAATATCGCCGTTTCCTTTATCAAGCGCATCATCGCCACTCCCGGCGAAACGGTGGAAATACGTGACGGGCAAATTTCCATCTACAACAAAACCTATCCCAACGGGGTGTTGCTGCAAGAGCCTTACATTAACGTTCCTACCTCCACCAATCTCCAACGGACGCTCGGTAAAGACGAATATTTCGTAATGGGCGACAACCGTAATAACAGTTCCGACTCCCGCATGTGGGGTCCTGTTGCCCGCCATCTTATTACCGGAAAGGTCTGGGTGGTGATCTATCCGTTCGAGGACTTCCATACCGTCCAACATCCCGCTTACAGCAAAGGACTCTAACGAGTAATGAGTTACGAGTTGTGAGTTGTGAGTAAAAAAATAAAAACTGACTAATAACGCCGCCCTCGGGCGGCGTTCGTTCACTCATTACTCATTACCCGCAACTCATCACTATCCTGCGGTGATTTTTGTGATTTTAATCCTCAACTTATTCTGCCGATGGCCTTGGGTCCGGCGGTATCTTTTCCGGCGTTTCATCTTGAATACTAATACCTTGGGTTCTCTGATCTCGGCGACCACCTCGGCTTCCACTGTCGCTTTCTCAACTACCGGAGCACCCACCTTGGTCATTTCCCCGTCGTCCACCAGCAGAACATCCTCGAAGACAAGCGGGGTTTTTGCTCCCTCGATCCGCTCAACCTCCAAGACATCTCCCTCGGAGACGAGATATTGTTTTCCGCCAGTTTTAATTACTGCTAAAGCCATAGCTTGAAAATTAACACCGGAGCGCACTCAGGTCAAGCTTTCAGTTAGGAGATAGTAAGCGTGGCCCCGTCAGTAATACCGGACGTCTCCGCCGTTCCCGCCGCCAGCTCCAGCACATATTGAGCCGGCTTCTCGCTGGTATAGGTCGGTAATGTCTCTTCATTAACAGTCGGCGGCGGCACCTTAGCCGCCACATACACCACGCGTCCATTCTGGTCCAGCCACACCATGTCCAGAGGGATTTTCATCCCCTTCATCCACATTGAATAAGTTCCGGGCTCGGCAAATACAAATAGCATACCTGCGTTGCTGTCTAGCTGCTCTACGCCAGATAGCCCCTTTAACCGTTCCTCCTCCGTTGCTGCCACTCGCACGGCAACGGTAGTGCCGTTCGGCAAAATCACCCGACGAGTAGTGTCACCTCCCGCTGACGCTGTCGTGGTTTGCTTCGCTTGGCCGGTAATCATGCTATACACCGTGGGCTGTTTGGCAAAACCATACACCGCCATCAGCGCCAGCACAAAGAAGCCCAAGATCAAATTAGAAATAAATCTATTCACCCTATCTTTTCCAGTCTTATATACACCATTCTATCATTAATCCTAACCTGTCTCTCGTCACCCGCCGGTACCGAGACCGACACCAAGTCGTCTGCTAGGGTCTCGGCTTTAATGTATTCAGCAAACTCTGCAAAGGCCTGTTTGATTTCCAAATCATCGGATTCCCATAAGATCCTGATATGATCTTGAATATCAAATCCATACAGACTCTTTCGCAGCACCTGCACCGCCCTGACAATCTCCCGCGCATGTCCTTCCAGTTTCAATTCCGGCGTCAAAGTCGTATCTAGTTTGTTTTCCGCCTCTTCCTTCACTTGCTTCACATTCAATTCATCCTGAATAATCTCCAGTAGTCCCGCCGGCAAATCCTTCGTCCCAATTGTAAACTTGCTTAGCGGCTGGCGTACTTTGATACCTGCTTGCTCCCGCTGGTTCAAGCCCGCCTCAATTAGTTCGCGCACATGTCCCATTTGCTCCAGAATCTTTTCATCCGCCTTCTCTGCCTTTGGCCAATCGGCCAGGTGCACTGACATTGGCTCGCTTGCGATCTTCAGATTGTCATAAACCGCCTCGCTCAAAAACGGCATCAATGGCGCCAACAGTTTCATTAGATCTTTCAGTACGGTATATAACACCGCATAGGCCTGCTGCTTATCCGCATCGTTTTCACCTTTCCAAAACCGGCGGCGGCTACGCCGGACATACCAGTTGGACAGATCGTCCACAAATGCTTCCATGGCCAAACACGCCTGCATCGGATTGTATTCATCCAACTCCTCGGCAACCCGTTCGACTAACTGATGCCTCCTCGCCCAAATCCATTGGTCGAGCAGATTTTTAGGCGCCACTTCCAGTTTCGCATCCGGTGTGAAGCCATCTATATTCGCATAAGTCACAAAAAATGAATAGGTATTCCACAGCGTCAGCATAAACCGGCGAACAACTTGTTTGACCCCTTCTTCATCAAAATTTTTCGGCAGCCCTGGCTGGTTAATAGTGTATAAATACCACCGCAACGCATCAGAGCCGTATCCATCAAAAAGCTTCCACGGGTCCACCACATTTCCTTTGGATTTGCTCATCTTTTTGCCGTGCTTATCCAAAATAAGCCCAAGGCAAACTACATTTTTGTACGGCGCTGGCTTATTCATCAGCGTCGCTACCGCCAGCAGGGTATAAAACCAGCCCCGCGTTTGATCTACCGCCTCACTGATAAAATCGGCCGGGTACGACAGACCCTTATCTACACGGTCTTGATTTTCAAAGGGATAATGCCATTGCGCGAACGGCATAGCGCCGCTATCAAACCAGACATCCAAGACCTCAGGCACCCGCTTATACTCCTTTCCATCTTTAACCAGCACGATCTCATCCACGAACGGCTTGTGCGGATCAAAATCTTTTCCGATCTTTTCGGGATTCTTCGCCAGCTTTTTCAGTTCTTCGAATGATCCGATGCAAACTTTTTCTCCGTCCCCATTCACCCAGAACGGTAGCGGGGTTCCCCAATACCGCTCGCGCGAAATTCCCCAGTCCTTCACTTCCCTAAGCCATTCACCGAATCTGCCTTCTTTTAAATATTCCGGCACCCAATTAATCTTCTGGTTGGCCGCGATCATTTCATCACGCAATTTTGACATCGCGATAAACCAAGAATTTGCCGCGTAATAAAGCAGCGGCGTTTCGCACCGCCAGCAGAACGGATAATCGTGTTTATAGGGCATCTCCTGCAAAAGCAATCCGCGCTCTTTCAGGTCAGCGACAATGCCTTCCTCTACTTTTTTGTCTTTAACATACTGGCCGGCCCATTTTTTCACCGTTGGCCCGAAAGTGCCGTCCTCTTTCACGGTGTGAAACTTCGGCAGACCGACTTTTTCACCCAAGTTATAGTCATCCTCCCCATACATTACTGCCGTATGCACCACACCCGTACCTTCTTCGGTGGTTACAAAATCCGCCGGATAAACCTTAAATGCATTGGCAAAATTGGGCGTATCCTCTGGCACAGCTCCCGGAAATAGCGGCTCATATTCCCATCCCACCAGCTTTTTGCCCGGCATCTCTTCGACGACCTTCGCCGTATCGCCCAGCACCCTCGAAACCAGATTTTTCGCCAGCACATATTTCTCGCCATTCAACTCTGCCACCGCGTACTGCACCTTCTCCGCTACCGCCAGAGCCACATTCCCCGGCAGCGTCCACGGCGTTGTCGTCCACGACAAGATGCAAGTACCGGGTTCGTCTTTAACCGCAAACTTAACAAAAACGGAGTTCTCCTCGATCTCCCGATACCCCTGCGCCACTTCATGGGAAGACAACGCCGTACCGCATCGGGTGCAACGCGGCACCACCCGATAGCCCTGATAGATCAATTCTTTGTCCCACGCCACTTTCAAAATCGCCCACACCGATTCGATGTAGTTGGGATCATAAGTTACATAGGGATGCTCCATATCCAGCCAGAAACCACTCCGACGGGTGAATTTCTCCCAATCCTCCTTGTAGGCCCATACGCTTTCCTTCGCCTTGGCGTTGAATTTCGCCACTCCATATTTCTCGATGTCCGGCTTGCTGGCCAGTTTCAGTTCCTTTTCCACGGCGATTTCCACCGGCAATCCGTGCGTGTCCCAGCCGGCTTTTCTTTCCACCAAAAATCCCCGCATCGTTTTATAGCGGGGGAACAAATCTTTGAAATATCGCGCCAACACATGATGCAGCCCGGGTTTGGCATTGGCAGTCGGCGGTCCCTCAAAAAAAACATACCGCGGAGCCGTCTTCCGCAAATCCAGACTTTGCTGAAAAATATTTTCTTTATCCCAAAAAGAAAGGATCTCTTCTTCCTGTTTGGGGAAGTTTACTTTCGCGTCAACTTTTCTAAACGCCATTGTGGTTTTCCGTTCTAGCGGTCCTGCGCCGGTCTACAATTAAAAACTTTCGAGTATCCTTATCCAGATCGATAAACCGATCGGCTTTCTCCTGCAATTTACCGGATGCACTCCGCCCGAAAGCTATCACTTCCGCTTTCTGTCCTAGACTTTGCAGATATTCCACTAACGGCACAAAATCCCCATCGCCCGAAACCAGCACCACGACATCGATCTTGGGCGCCAGTTTAATGGCATCCATGGCGATTCCCACGTCCCAGTCGCCTTTTTTATTACCGCCATAGAACACTTGCAAGTCTTTGGCTTTGACCTCAAAGCCAATGTGCTCTAAAGCCTCAAAAAAACTGTTTTCTTCTGGAATATCCGCCTGGATCACATAAGCGATCGCTCGGATCAGATTCCGGTCCCCGACTGCCTCCTCCAAGACCGCCTTAAAATTAACTTTCTTCTGGTACATGGCCTTGGCGGAGTAGTACATATTCGACACGTCCACAAAGACCCCCACCCGCTGCTCTCCATATTGACTTGCCATAATGCTAATATCTAAAAAATATCCCTCCTATTATAGCTTTTTCCCCTTCTAACACAAAAACCCCACCCCCCGCTCCATCGCTCCCCCCTCTCAGCCCTTCGGCATAGGGTCGTTCTGTCTTCTTAACCCCATTGAGCCAATTGCGTCATCTGTATGCAA
>Ga0315284_10001346_pt1 | contig 35000 bp, 35 predicted proteins | sample YL17G09_16_MG_FD_203696 | JGI IMG/M metagenome (GOLD analysis project Ga0315284, IMG submission 203696) | Sediment microbial communities from Yellowstone Lake, YNP, Wyoming, USA - YL17G09_16 | ecosystem: Environmental > Aquatic > Freshwater > Lake > Sediment | place: USA: Wyoming | collected... | reverse complement strand
TCCAAAGTGTGGTCAAACTATGGAACTTTTGGGAGTAACTAGGCCAAACGCAGACGAGTACGATTCAGAGTACGATTCATGGTGAGTAGTAGCTAGCTTATTTGCGCCGAAGGCGCCTTTCTTGTCGGCGTTTTGTGAATTGTCGTTTATAGTTAACTGGGCACTAACCCAAAATTATTGACCATCACTTGGAGCTATTGTTGTGCTGCAAAAACGCGCGGGCAATCAAGGGAACCAATACTCCAGCGAGAACTCTGGGCAAAAAAACCAGCACTACGTTACTTATGCTTGCTTCTCCCACAAGGGGCGAAAAATGATTAACCAGAAAAATAAGTAATGCCGCTGTGATTCCCGCTGTGACTCCTGCAATTAGCATTCTCCGATAACTAGTTGAACGTTTACTTAACGCTCCAGCTATGTACCCTATCAGCATAGCGCTAACAAGGTTGCCCAGCAAACTTATGTCGGCGCTACCCTGAGCGGCGTAAAGTTGGTCAGAATAATACAGAGTGTAGAGGCTACCCATAAGAAATCCTGAAGCACCACCTGCCCACTGGTTCCAAATAAACCCAATCAGCATCGGAACTCCAACTATAACGATTGCTTCCAATAAGGGATATTTGAGTCCTATGAGGGACGGAGTGGAAACCATTGAAACGCCAATAATGAGCAAAGCCACAACACTTGGCAACACTATACCGTACACAATGTCACTCAGTTTCCAGTTTTTCCACCCAGCCAACGTTAATTACTCCTCTATTTGCCTCGTGTCCTTCGAAGATGCTTATTAGACTTTTGCCTGTTTACTTCATAGAGCATCGAGGGTGGCGCTGTAAAATCCGAAGTGGTACCTAATAGATTCCAGAGAGAAACATAAAAGCTGAAAGAAACACAGGGTGCAATTCTAAATTCACGCAGAAGCAAACCGTAATTAGCTTCGCGTACATACAATAAAAGGGTGCGCAAAACCAATAAAAGACAGCCTAACGCAAATATCTTAAAATAGGATTTACGGCTCAGAGAAAAAACAATACACTTAGAGAAATACAGTATGAGAAAAGTTTTGTTTGTGTGTGTTGAGAACGCGGGCAGAAGCCAAATAGCAGAAGCCTTCGCCAACCACTACGGAAAAGGAAAACTAACCGCCCAAAGTGCAGGCAACAAACCAGCTGACAAAGTTAACCCCGTGGTTGTGGAAGTTATGAAGGAGAAAGGTTTCGGCATTTCAATGAACAAGCCAAAGCTGCTTACTTTCCAGATGGCGCAAGACTCCGACTTGATTGTGACCATGGGTTGCAACGACCAAGGAATCTGCCCAGGCCCATTCTTCAAAACAACGGTTGACTGGGAACTCGAAGACCCAAAAGGCAAACCAATCGAGAAAGTCAGAGAAATAAGAGATGAAATCGAACGAAGAGTCAAAAAACTGATAACTGAGCTATTAACTGGCTTAGGTAAAAAAGAAGAACAATGTTAGGCATGTACGTCGGAAGAAAACGCGGCGCCCGAAATTTTTAAGTATATACAGAGCCGACAGAAGAAACGTTACCCGAGTGCCCCTTTTAATGCGTCTGCTTTCAGCCTCAGAAAATCCATTGCATCCTCAAAGTTGAGACAGGATGCAGCATTTTTTTCATGTTCCTTCAGGGAGCAGTGTCCATCCTTCCAGTTTATGCAGCTTTTTCGTTCACAGAGAGGGTAATCCAACGGGCACTCCTTCACTGACGGCAAACTAAGTTTTCATGAATTTGGTTTTTTGTTTATTGCCACTCCGTACCACATGAAAACTTTAGCTATGACGGGAATTATTACCCCGCAAGCTGTACGTGACAACACAGTGAGCAAAAAGCCATCCACGCCAGTTACCACGTTCAAAGGCGAAAGATGAAAAAGCCCAAACAGCAGCAGTCCTCCAGCAGTCGTAGAGACTACTCCCGCAATGACCATCCTCAGAAAGTTCTCGGAGCCCTTATTCAAAGCTCCAGCCATGTAACCAATTAACATAGCACTAAGAACGTAGCCCAGCACAGTTGGGCCAAACCCCATTAAGAGCCCTGGAGCGAACATGCCAAATTTGACAGACCACCAAATAGCATAGATGCTGCCCAATAAAAAGCCCGAAGCGCCGCCTGCCCACCTGTTCCAAGCCAACCCAAGCAACAGTGGAACCCCAACGATGACGACAATTTCCTCTATCTCACTCACAATTCCTGTAATAATCCCGTAAGAACCCCTTTCAAAAAGTGAACCCAACTGGGAAAGAGCAACTATCACCAAAACCACAACAAGAGGAGCAACAATTCCATAAAGAATGTCACTGCGTTTCCAGTCTTTCCAACCTAAAGCCATACAAATACGCCTCTAGACGCTTTTGACTGCATTTTATGAAGGTTTGGCGCTTATTAGACTTTGTATAATTGTTTTCAACGATTCCCCAGATTCAATCCTAAACCGTATTTTTCTACGTAAAGAGATTTGGAAGAAAAATAGAGTCTATGTTGGTGGTGGAGGCCTCGTGCCCAACGTGACACTTACATCAACCTGAGAATTGTTTCTAATGACCGTAATTACAAGCAAGTCGATTGGCAACGTTTTTTCTTCAAGATAGCTCGCCAAGTCATCATTGTTTCTGACAGTTGTTCCATTTAAAGCGATTATAATGTCACCTTCACGCAGTTTTCCCTCCGACGGACCACCTGGCACGACCACTTGGTGACCAGCTTCTGCTTCCTTTGGGATTCTTACACCGTAGGTAACGCTTATGTTATTTTGCTGCGCCAAATCATAGCTCATATCATGCACTGAAATGCCCAGGTAGGAATGACCCCGATACGTTCCAGTAGATATCAAAGAAGATATTTCCCTGAGAATAGTGTTCGATGGAATGGCGAAGCCTAAACCCTGCGAGTCAGTAACAATAGCCGTCGTTATGCCAACGACATCTCCGACGGCGTTTAGAAGTGGACCACCAGAGTTTCCAGGATTAATCGGCGTACTCGTTTGTATAATGTTGGCTATGGAAAAGTTAGTGTAATCCTCTTGAATCGAACGCCCAAGCGCGCTTACCACACCAGTAGTGAGCGAACCGACAAGACCGTACGGATTCCCTATGGCAATCACTTGGTCACCAACGCGAAGCGCAGAGGAACTGACAATCTGTAAAGGCTTAAGCTCGCTGGACGGAGCAGAATCAACCGAGAGAACTGCCAAGTCAGCATATGAATCGTTGCCGAGAACGGTAGCCGCGTATCCATGTCCATCTGAAAAAGTAACGCTTAAGTCAGTTGTGTCGTAAACAACGTGGAAATTTGTTATCACGACCATTCTGCCTGAATAGTTGTAAACGAAGCCTGAGCCTTGGACATCTCCAGTGCTTGTGGTTCCCTGAATCATCACGATTGAGTCGCTTATGTTCGCGTAAAGGTCAGCCAAGGATGTATTCCCTTGGTATATGGTGATTGTTTGATTGGTGACGGTCTGGTTTTGGGAGCCGTTGAGCCCTGCAATTTGGCTCTGCAGGTCGGCAACCTCATTATTCAAGTTGCTGATTTGCCGGTAGTTTACGTAGTAGATTGCTAGTCCGCCGGCAATTAAGCCCATCGCGAACAGCAAAACTAGAAGACTAGCAGATGCTTTGCGAGAATTAATGCTGAAACGAAGCATTTCGTTTAACCTCTGAAATCATTCCCATGAAACAGATAGATAAAAGTATTCCCAAATTTCTGGGATTGTTATTTTCTTCTGTCCACGATGTCTAAAGCGTCAGGTCCCGTGCCAATCAATGTGACTGGGACGCCTGTTTGTTTCTCGATTTCTTTGATGAACTGCTTCGCCTCACTTTGCAACTCGTCGAAACGCCTCTTACCCTTGCACTCTGGATATATGCTGTCAAGCTTCGTAACTGCAGCCTGCGTGGCCCCGTTAATCTTTGCGGTTTTTTTGGCTAAGTCATAATCGAATGGAGCACTGCGCCTGTCGCGTCCTGTTCCAGCAGCAGTTTCAAACCAGCCGCGCTTCTGGGCTTCCTCTTTCGTCATTTCTCCTGGTAATGGTCCAGCGCCAACTCTTGTGATGAAGCTTTTGTAAACTATGAGTACATCGTCGACTCTTGTTGGGCCAACTCCTGCTTCGGAAGCGATGGCGGATGCGCCAGTGTCTCTTCCAGTTACGTATGGGTACGTGCCAAAGTATAATGAAAGCATGAAGCCTTGCGTGCCTTCAAGCAGAACTCTTTTGCCCTGGTCTATGCCTTCGTTGATTTCCGTTACTGTGTCCACAACGTAATGCTGCAGTTCAGGAAGGTCTTTGGCAAGTTTGGCTGTTCTCCTCACGCGTTCCTCTATGGCTGGTCCAACACCCCAACCTGTAGTGCCTATGCCTTTGAGGTGGGCGCTTGCTTTGTCTTGGGCGGCGTGTTTGTCTTCAATTATCGAGGCGTTATTGTCTATGCCGATGCGCTTGTGGACTTTGGTGAGTTCCACTTCTTCGAGGAACTTTGCCACTTGGACGTTTGCTCCTGCGGCTATGAATAAGCGGCATTTTGGATTCACAAAGGCTGCGGGAACCATGTGCAGGGCGTACTTTTTTCCTTCCATCCAGACGGTGTGAGCAGCGTTCACTGAGCCAGTTCTCACGCAAAAATCCAAGTTGTCCTTTAAGGCGAGGTAAGAGATTATTTTTCCTTTACCTTCATCGCCCCAGAAAGCGCCAACGATGACAGTGCAAGGCATGCAAGTTCACCCTTGAAAGGGACTGAAAGAATTATTTAAAACTGCTGGAAAACTATTTGGAACTTTTTTGCTCTGCTTCGCGGTCTATGCGTTTGAGAAGTTTAACTACTTTCTTACCTTTTCGCAGCTTCTCTTGCTCAGTGACAGTTTCTTGCGCGTGGCAAATATCGTCGACAACTATGCCCTTGTCTTCGTCGAAGATAACGGGGTAAACGCGGCATCCTGAAGGTCTCTCAGCGTAGACGTTGCAGCGTCGCATTTCAATGTTATAGAAGACGCAGTGCCCTTGACGGTTCCGCAGTAATGCGTACCCTGCTTTGTCGAATCGCGCAAAAAACTCTTTGCTGAAGCCTTTCTTTTCTAAGCGTGTAATATCTTCTGTGGAAAGAAGCATATCTGTTTCTCTGCAGCAGACTCCGCAACGCAAGCAACGCATAACGTATTCTTGTTTGGCGTGTTATTTCAGCGTTTATTATGATTTTTGCGGGAAATTTCAATCCGCTATGCTCATGAGGTTAAGGTTCAGTAGTTCTGCCCAAGCGACATTTCTCATCGGAATACAGGTCAGCTTGCAGTTTCCGTAAGGAACGTATTCAACTAAGTTTCCCCTTCCGAGTTTGCTGCCTTTTCGGATGTTGGTTAACTGCACGTTTATTATCACTGACCCATCTTTCAAGTGCAGGTTAACGTTTTTTCCAAGGAATGATTTGGCGCTGTTGAGGCTAAAGTTCTCCATGCTCGTCACCACTCAACCTCTCTGTCGGCTATGTTGGTCCAGCATTGTTTGCAGATGGGCAGTTTTTCTCCTTTGAGCATGATGTATAGGTTGATGTTTTCGCTGTGGCAATTGTTTTTCCATGGGTTTTTGCAATGTTCCAATCTTGTAAACCTCCAATACGTTCACATTCATCTTCATCTGCTGAAGGTTCTTTTAAGAACTGTTCAGAAACAACTTGTGGGCGCAGTGGGGAGGGGTGAGTTAAAGTGAAGCTTTTATTCTCCATATGCATAATATGATTGACAGTGAACGTTGCATGGATTACTACCTGCTCGTCGCCACCATCAGCCTGATTTTTCAAATTGGAGTGTTCGTTCTGCTCCTTGAAGGTTACAAGCTGAAAAAACAGAAGAAGTTTCGCTTACACGGAGTCTTCATGCTCGCCAGCGTTGTGCTGCATATCATCGCGATTTCGGTGATTATGGTGCCTTCATTCGCCCTTGGCGTAATACCTCTCATAACCACTCAGGCTGTTGATGTGAAAACGGTGCTTGCGCCTTTGCACGCGAGCACGGGAATTGCAGCTGCTGTTCTCGGCGTTTGGATAGTCGCTTCTTGGCGGTTGCGGCGGTCGCTGGAGTTTTGTACTCCGAAGAAGAAGTGGATGCGATTCACTCTTGCCGTGTGGTTAACTGCGCTGTTATCAGGGTTTCTTCTTTACCTGAGCTTTTACTGGACGATGATGTTTGGTTAAAAAGGGTTAAATCTGGATTATTTCGGGAGTTATAGATTCCTTAGTTACCTTCAGTAACGCCACGGTGGGCTTGCTTAGGAAAGGCGGTTCTGGGTTTGTGGGGCTTCCAGGATTGATATAGAGAGTTTTTCCTTCCCACCTTATGTTGGAATTGTGTGTGTGCCCATAGACGAGAACGTTAAAAGCGTTTTGCTTGGCAATTTCGCGCATTTTGCTCATCCCAAACATTATGCCTGGGTCGTGTATGACGCCGATTTTCCAGTCTGAAATCTTTAGTGAGTTGAGTTTGGGCAGTGCTCCGCTGACTTCTGGTCCATCCATGTTGCCGTGGACTGCTAAGACTGGTGCGAGCTGTTCCAGTTCGTCTATGACGGCTAGTTCCACGAGGTCACCTGCATGCACGATGTAATCTACGTTCTCGAAGACTCTGAAAACCGCTTTTGGAATGCACTTTGCTCTTGTAGGCACGTGGGTGTCGGAGATTAAGCCCACTGTCCTGGCTGGGTTGATTTTGGGTAATGTGTGTGGAATCTGTGATTGTTCGCTTGTCACTGGCTTGCCCTCTGCGGAATCATGTGTATGCCTTTCAATTGTAGGTTAAGGATAATAAATATTCATATTTTCTTTGAATCATTTTGGGCGGGTTGGCTGGATATGTGTCTTCTTTTGGTCTCGGCAAAACTCGTTCCCCTCTATAGGTGGTTGAATTTGGCTGTGAACCAACCTTGACGATTACAGCGTTTAGATTTTAGCTGCTCTCGGAGACTATAGCCCCATTATATATAGGCTGAAACATAGGTTGAACTTAAGAGAAGCGAGTGTTTAACCAGTGTAAGCATTCCTTTAGATGGCACTGTTCGCACGCGAATGGGAGTCTGCGAATGTGGCTTTGGAAAGAGTGAGTGTGATGTATTGGGCGGAGTAAGATTCAGTGTATTTGTTCCTTTTTACGCCTTTCAAGGTGTAGAGAAGGCGGAAGCGTCATCGTTATTTAGCCGCGTTCGTGATGTTGTTCTGGAATGCGAACGGTTGGGCTATCATTCAGTGTGGCTGGACGACCATTTAATGTTCAGGGAGAATCCAATTCTTGAATGTTGGACGATGTTGTCAGCGCTCTCGTCTATTACTACGAGCATAAGGCTCGGTACCATGACTACATCGGCCGCTTTCAGGAATCCCGCTTTGCTTGCCAAAATGGCCGCTACAGTTGACGTTATCTCAAATGGTAGGTTGGAATTCGGGATTGGTGCTGGTGTCCAGAAAGAAGAGCACGTGGCCTATGGATTCCCGTTTCCTGAGGCAAGCGTAAGAATAGAGCGGATGAAAGAAGCAGTAGAAATCATTAGGAAGCTGTGGACTGGAGAAAAGGCAAGTTATGAGGGGAAACACTATCGCATAACTGAGGCGGTTTGCGAGCCTAAGCCGCTGCAGAAGCCTCATCCGCCCATAACGATAGGCGGCAGCGGAGAAAAGCATACACTGAAGGTAACGGCACAACTCGCTGACAAATGCGATTTCGGTTACCTGCCATCCACGGAACTGTACCGGCATAAGCTGCAAGTCTTGGAAAACCACTGCAAGGCTATTGGAAGAGACTCGAGGGAAATAGAGAAGTCGTGTTGGCCAGCAGGGCAAATACTCATCGCCAAAGACCAAAAAGAACTTGAAGAGAAAATCCAGCGGTGCAACCCGAAAAACGTCGCCCGAGCTGACTTCGAGAAGTACAGCCTTGTGGGCACTCCTGATGAGTGCATCGAGAAGATGCAGCCTTACCTTGACTTGGGCGTTACACATTTTATGCTCTTCTTCGGAGAACTCCCAGATACAAGTGGCTTGCAACTGTTCGCCGAGACGGTTGCCAAAAAACTGAAGTCCACATGACTTCTACCGCTGGATGATTGTGCCGTTCCAGAAAATCAGTTTATCGTAAGGTAGCGTTATGGGTTCATAACCAATCTTGGTTTCGTACACGATGTCCAAATCTTTACCATACGTTTCAAGAAGATTGTTTGCGTCGTTCCACACTTTCGAAGAAAGCACATCCGCCTCCCACAAGCCCCACACCTTGTCGTTTGGACCGCGGAAACCGTAACCATAATCTCTCGGCAGGACATAGGCTGTTTTAGCTGAGAACTCCGTGTAAGACGCACCGTTCACATAGTTCCAGAACTTCTCCATCGCGTTAAAATGCTCAGGCGTCAGGGTTCCATACTCAGTGGTTGCCGTAAAATTGCCAAAAGCGTTGAAGACGATGATGTACTTGGCGCCGTTCTGGTACGCCAAAACCATATCATCATAAAGTTGCCCAGCATCCTCAAGGAACGGAGCCGCATCATGTTTCCACGTTATCATAGTTCCCCAATCATTGCCCAGCGTTTTAGCTGCTCCCCTACAAAGCGCGACAGCCAATTGCCTGCTCTGATTTCCCACAAACTCGCCAAAAACAACATCGTAACCCGACAAGTAATCATACCAGTAAAGGGCGTAGTCAGATGTGAACAGCCTGAAGTCAGCTGGCTCGTAGTACTTGGTCATGTTGCCTAAGAAGTAGTACAGGTGGTGCACATACAGAGACGCTGCGCCTGACGTATTTTCTGCCGCGTCAACTATCGGGTGAAATTGATCTATTTGTTTCCCTCCTGCTTCGTCGAAAAGGTAAACTCCCAAAAACTGTTCTCCCCACTTAGTTGCAGCCATCGTAAAGAATTCTGGATTGGGACCCCGAGGCGGAGCATAGCCTTCTTCGGCAAATCCAACGTAAACAATAAAGTGAAGCCCCTTCTGATATATGTAATCACAGACCCTCGTCAATTTTGCCGTGTTATTCGTAACTATTAGAGAGCCCAAAACTATCAAGTTAACGTAATCTTCAACTTTGTCGACAAGCTTTATCGCATCGTTTTCGTCGCCGTACCCGATGTCTACGCCCACAAAAACGTCGATTTCACCCTTACCCTCTCTTACTAGAAAATTGGCGAGAATAAGTGTTGAAAGAAGCCCAAAAATAAGCAAGACTGCGGAAACAATCACAACGGTTCTTCTTATGCCTGCTTGACTCAGTCTCCATTGACGTATAATGCCACAGGAACCTCCAAAACATAATGTCTATCCCCTAAAAGGTATTATACTTAACTCTTAATTGACTACAAGTTTAGAAACATAAGCGCTACTCTGAAAAAGCAGTTCTCCCTGAAGCGCGCTTGTCAGCTAGTTCCTTTTAAGCACGAAACATCAAACTATCCCGTCAGAGGCACAGAAATGTTTTCCACAGGCAAAACGTTACCCAAGAAAATGTACATTCTCGGCGTCATAGTCATCTTTGCCGCAGTCTACTCGCAATACTTCGTTAAATTGGGACAGGTAACTGGTTACCTCGTAGTATACGGCATGCCCATCGTCGTAGTCAGTTTGATGTTCGGCAAGGAGCTTTTGCAGAGAGCAAGCAAAAACGGCAAAACCGCACTCAAACTTGGCCTAGGACTGTTCGGAGCATTAATCGCACTCAGCATTTTCCTCTCAATCATAGCGCTGATAATAATAATCAATTTTGACCCGCAAGCCGTCGATCTCCTGAACAATCCCAACCCAGTGCTTAATGTGCCGTCAAACGTGGCATGGGCAATGATTGCAGTTTCGCTTTTAGTGGTGGGTCCAGCTGAAGAGTACCTTTTCAGAGGTTTCATGTATGGAGGCTTACTCAGCATTTCGAAGGGAAAACACTGGCTTCCTCTGGCAATAGGGTCAAGCTTTCTGTTTGCTTCGGTGCACGCGTACTACGCGGTCACCTATGGCGTCGCCAGCATCATATCCTTCATAAGCATAGTAGCCTTCAGCGTAGCTATGTCAATAACTTACTACTGGTCAGGTGGAAACATTCTTGTGCCCGCGTTGATTCATGGAGTGTACGACGCCACTGGCTTCCTCGGCGTAGCCACATCAACAAACGTTGGTTTAGCTGCGAGAGGTGTGCTGATGTTTATTGGCGTGGTCTTCGCGGTCATCTACCTGCCCAAGAAGATTCGCATAAGCCAAGCACCAATCGTTCCTATCAAAGCACCGCCACAGCCTATCAATCCTTAAGCGTAACCGCGGCTGTCTGCACCTCTTTGCTGGGTTCCGGATGCTTATTATGCACTGGATTTGGATTCAAAATTTGAGATAAGGCATAAAAGCCCAGTAATTTTAATGGACTATAGTATATATTCAGATATGATTGGGGGTTCTGCTTAACTGAACGAAACTTGGATTACTTCCGCGGCTAGCGTGCTCTGCAGCGTCTACCCCCTCCATTATATGTAGGTTGGACTTGCGCTTGGGTTTGAACTTTAGTGGCAAGCTGAAAATGGCGCCTTCGTTGGTTCGGTTGTTCAGCTTGGTTCGGCGTTACTTTTTTATTGCTCTCTCTTTGAATACACCTTAGCAATAATTAAGGGTGAATGTCAGATGAAGGCTGTTGCTTTCAACGGTAGCGCAAGAAAAGACGGAAACACCGCCATACTGATAAAACGTGTCCTCCGAGTTCTCGAGTCAGAAGGCTTCCAAACCGAGTTCATTCAGCTAGCTGGTGAGCAGATACGCGGGTGCAACGCGTGCAGAACCTGCTACACCACCAAGAACAAGCGCTGCGTCATCGAAGACGACAAAGTAAACGAGTACATAGGCAAAATGCTGGAGGCAGACGCCATAATCTTGGGTTCGCCAGTGTACTTCTCCATGATGACGCCGGAAATGAAAGCGCTCATAGACAGGACAGGCTACGTTGCGAGAGCAAACGAAGACATGTTCCAAAGAAAAGTGGGCGCGGCAGTTGTCGCGGTCAGGAGAGCGGGCGGAATTCCCACGTTTGATGCGATTAACCACTTTTTCCTCATAAGCCAAATGATTATCCCGGGTTCATCCTACTGGAATATCGGGATTGGAATGAAGAAAGGAGACGTCGAATCTGATGAGGAGGGCATGAAAACCATGGATGACTTGGGACGAAACATGGCGTGGCTAATTAAGAAACTAAAAGCCTAACTCGCTCAGATCTGACATTATCTTTAAGAAAGTTTTCAGAAAAAACACGCGTTTGCAGTTTTGCCCATGCATCAACTGACGGACCAGTGTTTTTCTGTTCATTGCAAGCTGTCGCTACCGCGGTAGTCTTCTTTTTCAGTTTGGTTTGTTCACATGCAAACTTAAAATTTTAAATACAGTAACAGGTAAACATGTTGAAGAGAGGGAAAAAATTGGCAAAATATTTAATGGCAATAGGACTAGTAGTAATGCTTGTAGTTGGATTCGCAATTGGCTTAGTTGCTAGCCCGCTTTTGACGACGCAAAACACCAGTGCAGACCCCGTTTGGGACAACATTGTGAAATCAGGTAAAATCAGAGCTGGCTCAGACCCCAGCTGGCCTCCTTACGAATCTCTGGATGCTAACAACAATATTGTTGGATTCGAAGTTGACTTGGCAAATGCAATGGCAGCCAAATTAGGCTTAACTATCGAGTGGAACAGCGTCGGCTTTGACACAGTGATACCATCAATACAGGCTAAAACACTGGATTTAGGAGTCAGCGGATTCTCCATAACTGCTAGCAGGTTGGAAGTGGTGCAGTTCACAATGCCTCACAGCATAACAAGAGGACAAGTAATAATGCTGCAAAGCAAACGAGATGCGCTAAACATTACCACAATAAATTCTTTGGCGGAATTGAAGAGCCTACAGCTTACAGTTGGAACGCAAACTGGTACCACAGAACAAGAAGAGCTTAATGCAGTTGACGTGCAGAATAGACCATTCAACGATTTCGGCGTAGCAATCACAGACATGGCTAGCGCAAACCCAAGTGTCGACGCAGTTTACGCTGAAACACCGATTACTTCCAGTTGGATAGCGCAATACCAAGCCCAAGGCAAAACCATCGTCGTCATCTATGATACCCCATACTATCCGTGTGGTTTCATAGTTAACAAGGACGCACACACATTCGTGGCAAAACTTGACGGAGCTCTTGCAGACATAATCGCTTCTGGTCAACTGGATACATTGAGAGCAAAATGGCACGCGTAGCAAAATGTGATGAATGTTGGATTTAACGCAACAATTGACCCTAATGCTAGGTGGAGTTACTACCACTCTAGCAATTTCCATTATTTCTCTTTTGTTAGGGCTAATAATCGGGCTCCCATTAGCATTCATAAGGTCTTACGAAAAAAACTTCGGTTTTCTTGTGGACATTTTCGAAAAAATCTTTCGAGGCATACCTGAGCTAGTTTTGATGCTGATGTTTTACTTCGGCGTAGGCTTGTTTTTTCCGTTTCCTTTCGGAAACGCGTTTTTCACAGTAGTTTTTGTTCTAGGGTTAAGAAGTGCAGCCAATCAATCTCAGATTTTCAGAGGAGCAATAAGAGGCGTAGGCGAGGAGCAAATGGTTGCTGGCACCTCTCTGGGATTTTCCAAATGGCACGCGATAGTTAGGATTATGATTCCTCAGGTTTTCGTTTTCTCAACGCCAGGTCTTGGAAGCGAGTATGCACTGCTGGTGAAGGATTCATCCTACGCGTTCGTACTGGGCATACCTGAAATAATGAAGAATGCCGATTTGGTAAGAGCAAACACGTATGATTTTGTGACACCTTACCTTGCCGCGGCTTTGCTTTATATTCTGCTAACCTTCCCAATTGCCGCGTATTTTGACACGTGGGGAAGTAAAAGAAAGAAAAAACTGGGGCTGTAAAAAAAATGGCGTATGTAATGGAATGTAAACACCTTTGGAAGATATACGAACAGCATCTTTTCGCAGTAAAAGACGTTTCAATGCATATCGAAAAGGGCGAGATTAAACTCATTTTTGGACCCAGCGGGTCAGGGAAAAGCACTCTCCTACGGTGCCTGGCAATGTTAACTCCTTCTGACAAAGGCGAAATCTTCCTTGGCGACCAGTGCTTAACAAAACCCGGCGTAGACCTCAACAAAGCAAGAGCAAGAATAGGCTTCGTGTTTCAACATATCTACCTTTTCCGCCATCTAACCGCACTTGGAAACGTGGAACTTGCTCTAAGATATGTTCTGAAGATGCCCAAAGAAAAAGCAAGAGAACAAGCGTTGCAGTCGCTCAGGGAAGTCAAGATGGAAGAATGGGCGCATCATTATCCAGCACAACTCTCAGGAGGTCAACAACAAAGAGTAGGCATAGCAAGAGCGCTGGCGCGAAACCCAGACATAATATTACTAGACGAACCAACTTCCGCCCTTGACCCCGAACTAATAGGTGAAGTAATAGACACTTTGCGAGATTTGGCAAAAGAAGGAACCACCATGCTCATAGTAAGCCATGAGATGTCCTTTGCGCGTGAAGTAGCCGATGAAATGATGTTCTACGACGAAGGCACAATCGTGGAAACTGGTCCACCCGAACACTTCTTCAACAGCCCAAAGAGCGAACGCGCCAAAAAATTCATGACACGTCTCATAAAAAGGACGCACCGGGAATAAAATGTTTGAATTCATAGCCGAATACATACCAACAATCATCGATGGCTTAATTCTAACAATTGAAGTGACATTGTTCGGCATATTCGCGGGGCTGGGTCTCGGCACTCTACTGGCAATCGGCGACAAATACGGGGGAAAAGTGGTTTCGTCAATAATCAGAATATATGTTGAATTCTTCCGAGGTAGCCCCATTCTCATTCAGCTTTTCATATCCCAATATGCCCTTCCAACCCTAACACACATACCGATTAATCCTTACATAACAGGGTTCGCCGTTTTCGCTTTAAACAGCGCAGCTTACCAGAAAGGATACATCAAAGGCGCCATGGAAACGGTTTTTGAAGACCAAATGATGGCTGGTCTTTCCACCGGCATGTCTAATTGGCAAACCATTCGTCACGTAATTCTTCCTCAAACATTTAGAATAATGATTCCAGCTTGGAGCAACGAGTTCTGCTCTCTAACTAAAAGCACTGCAGTTCTAGGTTTGATAGGCATATTAGATCTTACAGGAGCGGGCAAAACAATGGCAGGTCAGACTTACCGTGTACTTGAAACTTGGATAGTAATAGCCGTAATTTACCTAGCTTGGATCACGCTTTTCACCAAAATCGCCGACATAATTTACGAAAAGAAAAAAATCCCTGGAATAGAACTATCCGCTTAGTAGCTTTGAAGCGCTTTTAAAAAAGGAAAAAGAAAAATGCTGATTCTTTAGCATCCAACCTTATCCTAAGATTGCTTTCAAGTCTTCGTCGGCGGTTTTCGTGGGCATTATGTTGAAGTTGTCAACGAGCACTTTCAGCACGTTCGGTGTTATGAACGCGGGCAGGCTTGGTCCGAGGCGAATGTTCTTCACACCTAAGTAAAGCAGAGACAGCAGGATAGCGACAGCCTTCTGCTCATACCATGAAAGAATCAGCGACAGCGGCAGCTCATTTAATCCAACCCCGAAAGCCTTTGCCAACGCCTGAGCAATCACAACAGCAGAATAAGCATCATTGCATTGCCCGATGTCCAGTAGTCTGGGTATGCCGTCGATTGCGCCCAAGTCTTTGTCGAAGAACCTGAACTTTCCACACGCCAACGTAAGCACAACTGTGTCTTTGGGTGCTTTCTCAACGAATTCCGTGTAGTAGCTGCGTCCGGGTTTGGCTCCGTCACAACCGCCCACTAAGAAGAAGTGCTTGATGTGTCCTTTTTTGACTGCGTCAACCACTGCGCCAGCAACTCCAAGTACAGCGTTTCTTGCGAAGCCAACCATCACGGTTTTGCCTTCTTTGTCTTCGGTGAAACCGGGCATCGCCAACGCTTTCTGTACAACGAGTGTGAAGTCCTCGTCTGCAATGTGTGCTACTCCGGGCCAGCTTACTGGACCGCTCGTGAAGATGCTTCCAGTGTAGATGTCTTGCGGTCTCTGCAGGCAATTTGTCGTCATCACGATTGGACCGGGGAACGCTGCGAATTCGCGATGCTGGTTTTGCCACGCAGTGCCATAGTGACCATAGAAATGAGCGTACTTCTTCAGTTTGGGGTACCCATGAGTAGGCAGCATTTCTCCGTGCGTGTAAACGTAGATGCCTTTGCCTTCGGTCTGCTTTAGGATTGCCTCTAAATCTTTGAGGTCGTGGCCTGAAACCAGTATGGCTTTGCCTTTCTTTGTGCCAAGAGGAACCGTCGTCGGCACTGGATTACCGTACGTTTCAGTGTTTCCAGCGTCTAACAGCTCCATTGCTCGGATGTTGACTCCTCCACACTTCAAAGCTAAACCGACAAAGTCGTTGATGCCTAATGACTTGTCCAACGTTGCTGCTAGTCCTTGCTCTATGAACTCGAAAACTTTGTCATCAGATTTTCCCAAGCGGTAAGCGTGGTACGCGTATGCGGCGACGCCTTTTATGCCGTATATTAAGAGCCAGTGGAGTCCTTGCAAATCGGGGTTATCTGCGGAATCGGATTTGATTCCGACTTGCTTGCCCTGTTTAAGCATGCCTTCTTTTGTTTTCTCCAAAACTAAGTCCGCTGCGCCATGGAAGTCGGTTTTGCCTCCTGCAGCTTTCACTTTTGTTTTGAGGGATTCACGAAGCTCCGCTGCTTTTGTGATGTACGCAATTATGTTGTCAGGGTTGAAGTTCACGTTAGTTAATGTAGCGAAAAGAGCCTCAGAGATGAACAGGTCGGTTTCTTCGTCTTTGACGCCGACTTTGCGTCCTTCCAAAGCAATCTGCGATATACCTCTAAGCGTGTAGATTAACAAGTCTTGGAGGGTTGCCACTTCAGGGCTTTTTCCGCAGACGCCGAAGGTTGTGCAGCCTGTGCCTTTGGCTGTTTGTTCACATTGAAAACAGAACATTTCAGTTTGACTCATACACTTTACACCTGAATATGTTTGGTCTTGGGCGCACATAGCTGTTGTCCCGAACATCTTAGGGATTTCTGAGAACGTGAAGACATGCAGAAGCAGCTAGTTGCCCAAATGTAAGGATAAAAGATGGAATTTAACGCTTTTGCTTTTGCGCGGGTTGCATTTTGGGATTTTCCGTGCATGTGCGTGGTTTGAAGGTCTGTTTTGGGTTTTTGCTGTGTGAAGGTTCCAACGCGTTTGGGCAAGCTGTTTGACGTTTAAGTTTCGTTCTTGAAGTAGTTCTCTAACAGTCTGCGCATTCCTCTCCTCGTAATCTCCGAAAGAGTGGATGGGCTAATTCCAAGTTTCGCGGCAAGCTCAACTGTGTCAATCTTCCGCGGATACTCAAAGAAGCCTCCCTTCAACGCCAACCAGAATATACGTTCCTGCTTCTCTGTTAAAACCCCCGTCTGCGGTTCGAACTTACCCATCTTTAACACGTTCACTTTGAGACCAGCGCTTTCCATTGCGGCGACTATCTTCTGGTACGCTTCAAAGCTGGGCACCATGAAACTGTACATTATCGTGTAATCCTCCAAGCTTTTGCCCGAAACGAGAAAAGCGTCACAGGACAAAATCGTGTTGCAGACACCGCAACCCTCGCTTTCCAGCCAGACGGATGATTTGCCGCCCGACTCGATGGCCTTGAGTTCTGCTGGCGGATTCTTGACTTTCTTGACTTCCTCAGGGTCCAGCTCAACTAGGTGCTTAACTGAGTTCGGCGTTGAACTTCGAATGTCAATCACTTTGATGTGTTTCAGCCCGAGAGGTGCCAGCCGCTTAACTATGCGGCACTGCCTGTTCTCCACTTCCAAAACAACATGGTAGGGTTTACGCCACAAATCCTTCATTTTTACCAAGCTATGAAAATGCAATTAGCCGCCTATAAGCCATTTCGAAACTCAACCGTTAATGTGGCATTTCAACCTCAAATTCCGCCCCAAAGGCTCCTTAAACCTTGTTTTATGCTTTTCCAAGTGGGCTTCGCAAACTGCTGAACCATGCTTCACAAAACGGGATAAAAACGTCAGTTCCCATTTCGCCTCTGTAAGAAAAAAGACTTGAGGACACAACAATGAGTAAGAAACCAATATTAAAAATGCATCCAGCCACATGGTTAATCATCGCAGCCACCGTTGTGATTGCTTTCCTTGTGTTCCTGTCGCCGACTTTTGGTGTTTCCGCCAACAAGTGCAGCTCTTGCCACGCAGGATATAGCCAAACCCTAAGCATCACAGGAAGCCAACTTCCAGCATCTATAAACGTCGGCCAAACAGCCACAGTAACCGCTGTTGTCCAAAACGCCATAACAGGAGCAACAAAGTACACTGCCCTCTCGGGGGTCTCGGCAACTTTGAGTTCTCAGAACGGGCACTTCTCAGTTAGCGCACCAACCGTCAACGTTGGTAGTCTTGCACCCGGAATGGCAACCGTTAGCTGGCAGATTGCGGGTGTTTCATCAGGTTCAGATGTCTTGGTTATCAGGGCATCTGCAAGCAACACTCACCAAAGCATCTCATTATCAGACAGTAACTCACCAGCGATAACTATTGCAGCTCCAGCACCAACTCCAACCCCGACGCCGACTGCAACGCCAACACCTACCCCCATTCCGACGCCCATACCAACATCTACGCCGACACCAACTCCTGTACCAACTCCAACGCCTACACCCACCTCTACCCCTTCGCCAACTCCCTCCCCCACTGCAACTCCAACGCCTACCCCAACACCAACCCCTACGCCTACGCCAACTCCCGCGCCTACTCCAACTCCAACCCCCACACCAACATCAACACCGACACCAACCCCTGTACCATCTCCAACTGTGACACCTACAGCAACGCCGACTCCAACCCCAACGGCAACACCCACACTAACCCCTACACCTACTCCAACAACAACTCCAACCCCAATGCCAACACCTACCCATACTCCGACGCCCACACCAACAGCCACACCTGCACCCGCAAACCCACCTGAACCAACAGCTGATACAACAATCTCGTTATCAAAACCTGACGGAGGCAAAACGTGGTACGCTGGAACAAGACACAAAATTAAATGGCACACAACAGGCGACAAAGAAGCACTATACATAAGCTTAGAGTACAGCAAATCCGGCCCAACTGGACCTTGGACAACCATCGCCACCGAACTATCAAAAAAAGACTCATTCAAATGGATAGTGCCAAACACCCCTTCAACCAACTGCTACATCCGCGCCAACGTAACCGACACGGCAAACTCCAATCAGACAACATCAGCTATTTCTCAAGAAGCATTCACCATAGCACCCTTTTCAATACTAAAGAAATCATGGTGGCTCTACCCAGAATTGGACGACCTATGGCATGCGTGGCCAACGTTGACAAACTTACCTCGACAAGATGCAAACGAAAATTCACGAACTTCGCTGCCGTTTGACAAAGCACAAATTACTTCGCGACAAACTTTAGAGTCATCAGCGGCGCCCCTGCTTGCACTGATGCTGCCGATTGCTGCATTAAGCGCTGTTTTCGTAGAGCGGAAAACTCGACTGCAGTCCAAACGAAACGCCCCAAGAAAACGTGTGGTATGAAACGATGAACACTCAGGAACTTAACTCCGGAATGCTCTACATTCATCCTCCGTTGGCAATAGCGGGCTACATCCTTATTTTTCTTTTCACCATTTTTCTGTTCCGCGCCAAGAATTCAGGAAAACGGATTCAGTTAGTAGGCATTGCAGCTTGGGTACTTACTTTCATGGGTTTAGTGACGGGAATGATTTGGGCTCAAATCGCTTGGGGAAGCTATTGGTCTTGGGACCCAAAGGAAATCTTGACGCTTCTGCTGTTCACTTCGGTCTCGGCTGGCATGTTAGCTTACTTTGAGGAACACCTAAAAGCGGCAAAGTGGCTGTTTTTGACCTCATGCGTACTATCGGTTGTCACTGCTTCCAGTTCGTTCATAATAGCAGGGTTGCACTCGTTCATGGGTTAACTCTGCGCCATCCATTTTTTGTTAAAGGCTTTTGTTTTTTGCTCCCAGTAAGGGCTAAATAGTGCCGATACACTTTCGGTTGATACTCACTATAGAGGACGATAAACGATGGAAAACTTTTCAGACCTCGTTCTCAAACTAATAGACTCCACTCGTAACCACGAATACTACAGAGACGTAGAATGCATCAACATGATAGCCAGTGAGGGACTCAAGTCTCCCGCTGTTAAACAGATGCAAAGCTTCGCCTCAGATTTAGAAGGCAGGTACGCGGAAGGCGAAAACGACCTTGAAGGACACGTTAAGAAACGTTACTACCAAGGTCAAAAGTACATGTCACAAATTGAAGACTACACCACAGACCTCATGAAAGACCTGTTCAAATGCGGCTGGGCTGACGTTCGCATAGTTTCGGGCACACACGCAAACCTAGCCACCTTCAAAGGCTTATCGCTTGCAGCGAAGAACCGCAAAATGGTTGTTACACCCCTGAGCTGCGGCGCCCACATCTCACACGACTACGCAGGTCTGGCAGGTTCAGTCCTTGGGTTGGAAAACATAAATCACGTTTACAATATCGACGAGTTCAACATTGACCCAGACAAGTCAGCCGACGTTATTCGCGCCGCCAAGCCGGGCATCGTAACTTTCGGCGGAAGCCTCTTCCTCTTTCCACACCCAATCAAAGAGTTGAAGGCTGTCTGCGAAGAGGTGGGCGCCTACGTGGCTTATGACGCGTCACATGTACTGGGTTTGGTTGCAGGCGGTGTCTTCCAAGACCCACTCCGTGAAGGCGCAGACATCATAACGTCTTCCACTCACAAGACTTTTCCGGGACCTCAAGGCGGCGTCATCATGGGCAGTCCAGATAGTCCAAGGATGGAGAAAGCGATAAAGAAGATACAATTCGCTGTCTTCCCGCTCAGCGCTTCCAATACTCACCTCGGCAGGCTGCCCGCATTAGGCATTGCCGCGTTGGAGATGAAACTCTTTGGCGCTGAATTGGCAAGGCAGATAGTGAAGAACGCGCAGACCGCAGGGCAATACCTGTACGAGAACGGCGTCAAAGTCATATGCGAGAAAAAAGGCTTCACGCAGTCACACCAGCTTGCAGTAGACATCCACAATTTTGGCGGTGGCAAGAAAATCGCTCAAGACCTCGAAGACGCCAACATAGTCCTGAACAAGAACCTATTGCCCTACGACGACCAAAGCAGCAAGGATGACCCGTCAGGTTTGCGCATAGGATTCCAAGATGTAACCCGACGCGGCTTCCGCGAAGGCGACATCAAACACTTGTGCGACCTTATGCTTGACGTGATAAAAAGCAAACGCCAACCCTCAGAAGTCAAAGCAGACGTCATAGCTTTCAAGAAAGAATTTAGCCAGGTCAAATACGGATTCCAAAGCGTAGAAGAAGCGTTGGCATACATCAAGAAGGCTTAACCAGCGTCTATGGAACCAAGAGCTTTTCGCTCTGGTCTCAATTTTTTGCTTTAAGTGACAGTAGGTTTTGCTTCAAAGCTTCCATCAAGTGGTTGCTAAAGGGTTTTCAACCTCTCTCCTAAAATTTCTGTCCGCCAGAGCCCCAGCAAACCTTAATTCGCAAATGAACCAGTCAAATTCGTGCTCTGCAATATGGCTGGACCTGTGTTAGTTTTGTCTCTGAACTGGTTTTGTTTGGGCGGTTGGTGTTGGAGCGGTTGTGTGTTTGCGGCTTTGTCCAATCAGTTGATGTTGTTAATTTGTTTTTTTGCCCATTTTTTAGCTGCTTGGGTGTCTTCGTTGTTTGGGTGTCCTCTTTTTGAGAGGGCGAATCGTCTGCCACCATAGCATTTGAAGCATTCCTCTATTACTTTCTGACCTTTGTTTTCTAGAATTGCCTTAAGTTTGGTAATGACTGCTTGGTCGGTTTTTCCTGCTCCGCCCCAAGTTACAAAAAAGGCAAACTGCTTTGCATTCTTCAAATCAATTGTTTCAAGATAGCGTTGCATATCGGGATTTAAAGTTCCAAAATAAATGCCCGTTCCAACAAAAACAAAATCATAACTACTTAGGTCTACAGCTGAAGTTGAGCTGTCGTGGTCTATTTTTGCGAGTTCACAATTTAACTCTGAAGCTATTTCCTCTGCAACCTTTCTGGTGTTCCCGCCTTTGGTTGAATATATGACGATTGCTTTCACAGCATTCGCACTCATATTGTCTAGTATATGTTAAAACGTTAAAAACTTTAAGAGAAGCCACAGTTAGTGCTGTAAAGTCTTTGAGGGTTTTTGGGTTCATGTAAACTTTCAGGGGATGCGCTTTTTTTCTTTTGAGGCTGACTTAGCCCACTGCTTGTGGCAACTTGCACAACCAGAACGCAACCCAAATCCAACCCCAACAACAAAACACAACAAATAAAACAACCCAAAAAAAGAAGTTGTGCACACCAAACCACCTCACAACAACAAACAAAAAAAACACAACCAACCACAAAACAGGTATAGCCACGAAAAACACTATAACCCCCAGCAACCCCTCATGCAGAGGCAAAACTTTGAGATTAATTTATAATTCAGTACGTTAATCTTCTTAACCTGAACATACACAACCGTATTTCAAGAGAGGCTACAAAAAGTGAAGGTACTGCTGAACGATGGTTTAGAAAAAGAAGGCTTACGCTTACTTGAAGAAGCAGGTATAGAAACAGACACCCAGAAAAGAGACCCCAAAACGCTTGTGGCGGACATAGGCGGTTTTGACGCGTTAATCGTGCGAAGCGCCACCAAAGTCACCCGCGAAGTCATCGAAGCAGGAGCTAAAGGCAAACTGAAAATTATTGGACGTGCAGGCGTAGGGTACGACAACGTGGACGTGGATGCAGCATGTGAACACGGCATAGTCGTAAAGTCAGCACCTTACGGAAACACGAATGCCGTGGCAGAACTCACAATTGGCTTGATTCTGAGTGTTTCAAGAAATATCCCCCAAGCCCACCACTCACTGAAGAAGGGTGTTTGGGAAAAAGGAAAACTCACAGGCACAGAACTCTCATACAAAACCTTGGGCATTTTAGGCTGCGGCAAAATCGGGCAAAGAGTAGCAGAATTTGCGCGCCGCGGTTTTGACATGGAAGTCATAGGCTACGACATATGCCCCTGTGCCGAAGCAAAAATAAAATACGTTTCTAAAGAAGAAGTTCTCACGAAAGCAGACTTCATCACTGTGCACACTGGTGGAAAAGCCGTCATATTAGGCGAAAAGGAACTTGCCATGATGAAACCAACCGCTTACGTCATCAACACTTCCAGAGGCGCCAACATAGACGAAAACGCACTATACAAAGCATTGAAAGAAAAGAAAATCGCGGGTGCAGCACTTGACGTTTACGTTGAAGAGCCTAAAACGGAAGGCGCTGAATTCAAAAACAAGCTCAGCGAAATCGACAGTGTGATTCTGAGTGCTCATTTGGGTGCATCAACTACCGAGGCGCAGCGAGAAACTGCTATAGAAATCTCAAAAGTCATCTCAGGGTATCTCATGGGCGGAGACTTCGCAAATGCCGTGAACGCAGGTGAAAGCATTGAACTGGAAGAAAAACCTGTTTACACACTGTTTATCCATCACCGTGATGTTCCAGGCGTATTCGCGAACATCGACAAGGTTCTGGCGGAGAACGACATAAACATACGTGCCAACTACTCAAGGCAAATCGGCAAAAGCGGCTACGCCATCTCAGTCTACGTGATACACAAGAAGGTTCAGCCTAAAACTATTGAAGTTCTCAGAAAAATCGAGAATGTCTGCGATGTAAAAGTATAGTCCCGTCAAAGTCGCGATTCGCAAAAAAGAAAAATGAATCGCGGGGAAAAATCCCCTTTTATAGATTTTGCAGATTCCAACTTTTTGCTAGGGCGTCAATTCTTGGGTGAAGGTTCCGTGCCATGTGTGGTACCATACTTGTCCCGTGTAGCCGTTAACGCTAAGCATGCCATAAGTGTTGCCTGCGCTGAGGACTTCAAGGGTGTAGTGCCCGTAGAACGTTGTCACGTCGCCAATTGTGGCTCCTGGATAGTAAGTGCTTAGGAACCGCAGTTCCTGCACTGCCACAGCGACCAGAGTTGGGGTAAGCCTTGTGCCCAGAAAACGTCGGTTGAACCGCATTTCGGACAGAACTTAAGTGGAAACATAGCTTTCTTCGGTTTTGGTGAATCATTGGGCAAGCGTCAGCGGCGACCTTTGTTTCTTATTACTTTCTTCAACAGCCGCTTCTTGGGAAGTTTAGGTTTCCTCACGCGTTCCGCATCTGTTACACCCAAAGCAAACCCCACACATCATAGGTCATAATCAACTCTTAAGGTTAATGCAAAAATGAGCATGGCAGATTGGGCTGGTGAACTGTTGTGCTCGGAACAAACTATAGCCCCCTTATATAAAGACAGAAACGGTTCTGTAAAGTTGTTGGCGGTTTGGGGGTTCATGTAAAATATCGTCTGTTACTACGAGCATCCCTACTGCGAGGATACTGAGAGCATTCAGGGATTCGACCTAAGTTTTTTATTCTTAAAAAGAATAAGACATAATGGGAAACCTAAAATTGGCAATCTGCAAATCATGCGGAAAAGAACTAACAACAATTGAAAGCTTCAAGTGCGATTTCTGTCAGGAACTTTTCGGTATGGAGCATAGGCTTGCAGAAAGTCATAATTGCCCACAAGCACCCGAAAGAACACCACTAGGTTATTGGAAGGCTAAGCCTCAATTTGATGATTATGTAAAGCAAACACAAGTTCTCGGTGTTACAACAATAAAAAAACAAAACAGAAAAAAACCTTTAATGAAAAGACTAAAATCTCTTTTTAGAAACAAATGAAGAGTTAAGAGAGTTTGCTTGCGTTTTGTATTAGAGTTTTCCACTTGTTTTGTCCTTCGATGGTTATTCCGCATGCCTCACTAGGAGTTTTTCCGTTTAGGCTTCGTGTGGTCGGATGTAGTTGTGGTAGATTTGGTATCATAGGAGCTGATTTGTCAAATCTCAAAGTTATCCCGAAACTTGGTGCGCCAATAGCCAGCATAGGCGGAGCAGGAACTTTCGACGGAGTTTTCCTGAGTGGCATAATCGCTGTTCTCCTCGCTGGACTATAAATGACCAAACAACGAGCGAAAGAAACAGTGCCTAGAATCAATTACAGTTCACTGCAAAGATGAAAAAAGAAAAGGATGAGCCTTTTTGACTTTTGGACTCTTGCCTTGCTTGCTAGTCTAGCTGATAGGCTTCTTCTCCGTGTTCGCTGAGGTCGAGACCTGCATCTTCTGCTTCAGGACTTACTCTCAACGGAGAGAACACGTTGACCAGCTTTAGTAGTAGGTAGGAGCCGAAGAACGCGAAGGGCACTACAACGGCAATTGCTATTAGCTGAGCGACCATTTGACCAGGGTTTCCGAAGAACAGGCCGCTTGCACCGTTGATAGCTGCTGACGCGAATAGCCCTGTTGCGATTGAGCCCCATAGTCCGCCGACGCCGTGGCATGCAAAGACGTCCAATGTGTCATCGATTCTTGATCTGCCTGCTCGCCAGTTCGCCACTAGGTTGGAGATTATTCCTGCTGCTAAACCGATGATTAATGCTGATGTCACGTTGACGTAGCCTGCCGCTGGCGTTATGGCAACTAGCCCAACGACTGCACCGATGGCTATACCGACCGCTGAAGGCTTGCCCTTGATTACCCAGTCTGCGAGCATCCAGCTTACTGCAGCGCCTGATGCGGCTAAGTTTGTAGTGACCAGAGCATTGACAGCTAAGTTGTTTGCTGCTAGTGCGCTTCCTGCGTTAAAACCGAACCATCCGAACCACAATAGCGCTGCCCCGAGCAATACGTAAGGTATGTTGGTAGGTTTGAATTCGGTTGCGCTGTCTTTCTTATCGATGGCTTTCAAGTGATCTTTCCATGGGGTGCTGCAGCCTTTTCTTCTGCCTACGACGAGCGCTGCGGCGAGTGCGGATAAGCCAGCTGAGATGTGGACTACTATGCCTCCTGCGAAGTCAATGGCGCCTAAGCCGCGTAGCCACCCTTCTGGGTTCCATACCCAGTGAGCTATGGGTACGTAGATGAGTGTTGACCAGAGTATGATGAAGATGAGTAGTGAGCGGAAGCGTATTCTTTCTGCGCATGCGCCGATGATTAGTGCGGGTGTGATGGCTGCGAATTTGAGTTGGAATGCAAAGAACAATAGTGTTGACACTGTTGGTGCAAGGGCAGTGTTGACGTCGTTTATTCCTATGCCGTTTAGGCCTGCTAGTGATAGGTTACCTATTATGCCGTGGAAGCTTGGTCCGAATACTAGGCTGTATCCCCACAGCGCCCAAATTACGCTTATGACGGCAAATATCACGACGCATTGGACTATTGTGGATACTAGGTTTTTCTTTCGTACTAAGCCGCCGTAGAAGAAGCCTAGTGCAGGGGTCATTAGCATGACTAGTGCTGTTGCGACTATTACCCATGCTGTGTCTCCAGAGTTTGTTGGTATTACTGCACTCATCTCATATTCTCCTTTATTCTTAGACGGTTGTTAATTGTTTCTTTGTTTTTTCTGTGCAATTATCACAGGCAAGTATATAAAACTATCCGTTTGAACACATTATTTCGTACTTTCTAAACACATGTTTAAAAAAACTGTTGATTGCTGAACCGTCATCCAATTTCGTTTTACACCACAACCCATAACTCAAAAGTTGTCCAAAACGTGAAAACAACAACCTTTAACACAAGTCTAAGGCAAAACAAGTTTTGAAGAGCCGAACTGCGAATTTTCTTAATTAACCATAATTATATATGCAATCAAACCATTGGAAAATACATGCACGCTCAATCAGCACTCACCAAACTCCAAGTTATTCTCTTAATCGACATAGTAGTAGTTGCAGCGACGGCAGGAGGGTACTTCTACATCCAATCACTACCAGCACCATCTCTAGACGCAACAAAAATCCAACTGACTGCCCTAACGTTAGACAAAACAGAAGCGCTGATTGGTCAACCCATAAAAATCACAGTTAATGTAACCAACATTGGAGGGGAAGCGGGGTCTTATTTGGCAAACCTCACAATTGACGGCAATCCAAACCAAGCCCAAACAATTCAGCTGTCAGCTGGAGAGACCAAAACAGTGGAATTCGTGGTCTCCGACGCAGCGGAAGGCGCCCATTCGGTCACAATTGGAAACATTGAGGAAAGGTTCACAGTTTTAGGAACGGTAGAATTAACCGACTTAGCAATCAACCGCACAGAAGCTAGAATCGGTGAACCTCTGGGAATCTCGGTTAAAGTAACCAACCGCGCAGAAGAAAGTGGAAGCTACTCCGTAACCCTCACCATCAACGGGGCAGCATTTGAAACAAAAACGCTTCAATTAGATGCAAAAGCAAGTGCAAACGCACTTTTTGAAGTTGTAGAACAAACAGAAGGAACATACATCTTCAAAATAGGCAGTTTAAACGGAACATTCAGCATAACATCTGCTGCTCCGCCGCCTAAACCTGCAGAGTTCCAACTAACCAATTTAATTATTGACCCCCAAGTCACTGACCAAAGCACCCCAGTCACAATCTCAATCAAAGTCACCAATGTAGGAGAAACCACGGGCAGCTATCCAATGGACCTCAAAATTAACAACGCTGTAAAAGAAAGCAAAACGGTTCAACTGGCAGGCGGAGAAACCACAACCGTAACATTTACTGTAACGGAAGCAAACAAAGGAACTTATGCTGTAGCCATAGGCAGTTTAACCGGCGAATTTACTGTTCAAGGTCCATCTACAATCAAAATGTCTGACTTATTTGTTAAGCCCTATGAAGTGTGGGTTGGAGAATCAGTAAAAGTAGTGGCAACCGCAACCAATCAGGGAGCTGACGCCAGCAGCGTTTCAGTAAAATTTTCGGTCGATGATGTTGTAGTAGAAACTAGAGCGGTCACGCTAGCGGGAGGAGCAAGTGTAAAAGTTGAATTCACTGCAAAAGCAACAGCGGAAGGTTCACACTCCGTTGAAGTGAATAACCTAGACTACGGCGGATTCAAAGTTGTCAAGACCGGCTATCACACCCTGAGTGTTTCCTCTTCCCCAAAAGTGGGTGCTGATTTCACCTTAAACGGAGTACCGCATAAGACATTTTATTCTGAACTGTTACCGGTAGGAACATACACTGTCGCTGTTCCAGCAACTGACCCAACGGGCCAGTTCACTTTCCAAAGTTGGGATATAGGTTCAACAAGCCCTTCAATAACGGTAAACCTGCAAAGCCAAATAACCGTAACCGCTTCTTTCACCGGAGGCACCTCATGTCCTTCACTATTCGTTTGGAACGGCACCAGCTACAATTATGTCCAAGAGATTTCCAACCACGGCTGGCTAGGCTATACTCGGTACGTCAACGAAGACGGCTCTCTTGAGTATTGGAGAAATAACCCATGGGATTACATACCATTAAACAAGAATCAACTGCAATCAACTAACGGCTCATACAACATAAACTTGGGTCAACTGTGGGATGAAATCTTCTTCGTGGATACGGCTTACATGATGGTTGTCGATCACCCGTCTGATCAAAATGTGTATTCAACAATGGTTGAGCAGTACATTGACCCCAATTACATGGGGCAGATTTATACGGTGAGCAAGAATCCATTAGAACCAGTTTCCGCTTTCAATGAAATAGTCAATGTAGTCAATGGAACGGTCTATGATTCAAATGAAAAAGTAGATGCCCTATCTCAAATCTCAAAAACAGATGGAGTTTTCACAACAGGATTTAATGGCAAATACAGCCAAGCATGGAATAACCAGACATGGAATAGACTGACACTAAACCTGGGCAACTTAACTGGTGCGTCGCAGATCAAACTCGTTGTGAGGGCATTGGTTGATTGGGGTCCAGCTGATAGCTACACCCTTTGGATGGATAAATTCTACGGTACGCAGGTGCCAAACCATACAGAACCTACGCCAACTCCCTTCATGGAAGTTAAAGCTGCGAATGGCAACTGGGTTCGTGTCCCCGAAAGCAGACAATTCCCGTTGCCGCCAGATACACTTGCCAGAACCTACGTGGTTGACCTGACAGGCTTGTTCTCCACAAACGACTACTCTCTCAGAATAAGCAACTTCTGGAACGTAACCTTCGACTACATCGGAGTAGACACAACAGCGCAGCAAAACGTCACAATCCAAAAAATCAACCCACAAGCCAACCTGTATCAAGAATTTGTTTCCCCAGCAACCTCTTCAGGAAACTTCACAAGATACGGCAACGTAACCGAATTATTGCTCAACGAAGACGACGAGTTCGTGGTTGGAAGACAAGGAGATACTATTTCCCTCCAGTTCCCCACCGACAACCTAGCGCCAATGCTAGAAGGCATGGAAAGAGATTACTTTTTCTTTGTTGCATGCTGGTTCAAGGTTGAGTACGCCAACTATGGATTCGGACCAGGATTTGGATTCACAGTAGACCCATTGCCCTTCCACAACATGAGTGGTTTCCCATATCCGCTGGATAAAGAAAGTTACTCATTCAACGCCCATTTGAGGTACCTACAGGAAGATAATACTAGAGTAATAAACCCGCCCAGCCAACCCCAACCACAAGAGTCCGCCTTAACAACAGGAGTCATTGCCGTCATAATAATAGTAGCTGTTATCAACGTAGGCGTTCTAGTCCACTTCAAGAAACGTAGCCGATAACGTCACCGTGCAACATTTTCGCTTTTCGCATCAAAACCTAAAGCAAGGAGGAAAACCGTTTCACACAAAAAACAACGTGTCTACTTTAACTTCTGGCGCGATTGACTTGGCTCTAACCATTATTTATGCAAACTTTAAATGCTAACCCCTTATTTCCGTTATCCAAAAAGTCTACGAGAATTCAAGCATGCCATTGTTACCTGAGATTCCAAATCCGTATTTTGGAGCATTCGCTGTTTGTTTATTGCATGGATGGATATTTTGCGCTTCAGCATGTCTCCTGTACGTTAGGAGTCATATCACAGGCACAATGCCAAACAAGACTATTGAATCCTATTAATGAAGGCTGAACAAACTTGGTAATGCAAATCACTGGGGAAGTACTAATGTGGACGGTGTTTGCAGGGCTATCGTTAGCAGGGATCCTAATTGTTCTCATAGGGCTGAAAGATCTATCCAAGAAAGTAAGCTACCTGAGAATCTTTGTTCAGATAGTATTCGAGTTCGCGATTTTTTACATAATTACGTATGAAAAAAGGCTGGGTCTCATATTATTTGTAGTCCTACTCATAACCCTTGTTGTGGGGAGATTCTTTTGCGGTTGGATCTGCCCATTTGGCTTTTACATGGACTTGGTCACCTTACTGCGCAAATTTTTCAAAACGCGTTACTGGAACCTTCCCGAGAGATTAAATAGAAATCTGCATAGACTTAGATATGCGATCCTAGCCGTCATTCTCATCCTGCCTTTTGTCTCCGGTCCTCTATATCCCCAATCATGGATTTTGGCACTATTTTTACGAGGTCCGTTCAATCCCTTACGAATCTTGCTGGGTCCGTTAGTTCCGCTGATTGTGCCATGGAGTGGGCCAATAACACTTAACGGACTGAACATTAACTATCCATACGTGGATCAAATAGTCTACTACTCTAGCGGCGATTCAGTCTTAATCAACATTTTCGTTTTCGTTGCATTGACAGTGGCAAGTTCGTTCTTCATGAGGCGCTTTTGGTGCCGATTCTGCCCCACAGGATCTTCACTCACCATCGTAAATAGATTTAAAGGCTTCAAGTGGGTTCCCGTCCTTCACATTGATAAAAACGAAGAAAAATGCACGAAATGTGGAATCTGTAAAAGAGTCTGTCCACTGCAAGTTACTGAAGTATACGAGCAGAAGGGCGGAAAAATAACTACTTCAATGTGCATGCTATGCTTCCGATGTGTAGAAATGTGCCCCTACGAAGACTGTTTGAAAGTGAAATTCGCTGGAAAAACAGCTTTCAAGTCTCGAAACTGGTTAGAACCATCAGAAAGTGAGTGAGGAATCTAAAATGAAAGCCAAAAGTAAAGAAAATATATTTTTAGAAACTCCCCAAAAGGTGACGAATTAAGATATCGCCAAAGGGAGTTGCCCCGTAGCAGGAAAAAAGGCAAAACCAGGTTGGAAAGCAGAAACTCTTACTTTGGGCTGAGATGTGTAAGATTTAAATGCTTTTCACCATCTACTGCTTTATCTAAAAACACTGAGAACTTTGAACCATGTCGTTGATTCCTGAGATTCCAAATCCTTATCTTGAAGCGCTCGCGGTGGGACTACTATACGGGTTAGTTTTTTGCACCTCAACGTGTCTCCCATACATTGCAAGTTACATAGCCGGTATAGGTGCTGGTTTCCGCAAAGGCGCCATGGTTACATTGATTTTTAATTCGGGCCGTGTAACTGCATATGCCCTGATTGGCGGCTTGGTAGGCTTATTTAGTGGGGTTTTCGGATTTCTGGTAAATGAAAAATCCATAGCTCCGTTTCAGCAATACTCCTCGTACGCTTTCGGTATAGTAACAATAGTAATCGGCATTAGCATACTTTTCAAGAGCAGGTCACCTTCCTGCAACTGCAGTCCTGAGAAAACTAAAAATTTGGGTGTGATGAAAACGAGCGGACGATTTGATGTGCGAGCCTTCTCGTTGGGTTTGAGCAGAGGTTTAATCTTGTGTCCGCCACTGGTGATGCTTCTTGTGTACTCGGTGCCTTTTACGGCTCCGATTGACAGTTTAGTCGTGGCAGTTTTGTTTGGCTTGGGAACAACTTTGTCACCGTTGCTGCTTCTGGGCGGAGTCACGGGTTGGCTCCTCAACAAAGCGCCGTTGTTCAGAAAGTGGGTTTCTATTGCTGGCGCTGCCATACTTATAGTGCTGGGAATTGGCACGCTAATAAACGCGATGAACGCAGCACGCTCATGAATGGAGAATGGACATGTCACTGAAAACCGTAAGCGACGCACTCAGCCTAACAATCAGCGCGGGACTGGTACTAGCAGGAATCTTGGTTATTTTCATCTGGATAAAGGACCGAACAAGAAAAATTAGTTACCTGAGAATCTTTATTCAAGCGGTGTCTTTGTTTGCGATTTTTTCAACCGTGCTCCTGTTGGCGCAATGGAATTCCTTGGTGTTAGCCGTTGTCATTTTGGTTTTGCCCATTTTTGTAGGCAGATTCTTCTGCGGTTGGATTTGCCCGTTTGGCTTTTATCTGGATTTGGTTAGCTTAGTGCGTAAGACCTTTAGGATTCGGTATTGGATTTTGCCTGAGAAAGTCAACGTGTACCTGCATAAACTTCGGTATGTAATTGCAGCTTCTGTTTTGGCAACGCCCTTTTTCTTTGGTCCTTTAGATGTTAAAACGTGGAGTTCGTTCCTTCAGTTTCAAGGCTCCTTCAAACCCCTAATCGTGTACTTCTTAGGTCCCTTGGAACCGCTGCTCATTCCGTGGCCAGGCGGCATAGGTTTCAACGGATACAGCCTCAGTTACCCGTACATTCGAGGAATAACCATCTACTGGAATGACCCCCTTTTCTCCACCATTGCCGTTTGGGCTTTCCTCGCAGTCACGGTTGCCAGCTCGTTTATGGTGAGGCGTTTTTGGTGCCGGTTCTGCCCCACAGGAGTGTCAGCAGCCGCCTTGAACAGGTTTTCATTTCTTAAACGAATTCCCATAGTTCACTTGAATAAGTCTGAGGAAAAATGCACCAAATGCGGCATCTGCAAAAGAGCCTGCCCAGTACAGGTAACTGAGGTTTATGAGCAGAAAGGCGGAGATATAGCTACGTCAATGTGTATGATGTGTCTGCGATGCGTTGAAATGTGCCCGTACGAAGGCTGCTTGAAAGTGAACGCTGCAGGAAAAACCATAATCAAGTCTCGAAACTGGTTAGAACCATCAAAAAGTGAGTGAGCACCTAAATGAAAAGTCAAGGCCAAGAAAGAAAGTATGTCCCTGAACTTCCCCAAAAAGAAGCGGAGGAACTGAGAAATTCAGCCAAAACCATGTCTATGAAAGTGATGGCTGACAACATCCAAAGAATGAAGAAGACCGCTCCTAACCGTCCAGAGGCAATGCAGTACTTTGATGATATATCAAATTTTTTTGGTCAGCGAGAAAAAGAGATTCGCGCCGAGAAAGAGAAGGGTAAAAAAGTCATCGGCTACTTCTGCACGTTTGCTCCTATCGAGTTAATTTTGGCTGCGGATGCCATTCCTGTTCGCGTTAGTTCAGGCTTCTATGACACGTCGAAGTTGGGGGACAGAATCGTGCCCGTTGAGGTATGCCCCGTTATTCGATCCACAATTGGCGCCAAAATGGTTGGCTTGTCTCCTTATTTGGAACTGAGCGACGCAATCATAAGCACGTTGACATGCGACGGAATGACCAAGCTCAGCGAGATTATGAGTGATTACAAGCCGATTTTGACGATGTCTCCTCCGCGAGTGAAAGATTCTGCGCAATCACTGCATCTGTGGATTGAAGAAATCAAAGCCGTAAAAGCACAGATAGAAGAGGTGACGGGAAACAAGATAACAAGCAAGAAACTGCGAGCCGCTATAGAGACGATGCAGAAGGCAACGAAGGCTTTCCGCAGGCTGCAGGATTTAAGAAAAGGGAATCCCGTTATTATGGGCAGAGACGCCATGCTCGTAAACCAGACCAGTATGTGGGATGACATAAAACGGTGGACGGAAAAAACGGAAGCCTTATGCGACGAGCTTGAAAAGAGAGTACAACAGAAGGCTTGGGTTTGCCCACCGGATACTCCAAGAGTTTTGGTTACTGGAACCCCGATGTTCTGGCCTGACAACTGGAAACTGCCCACCTTGGTCGAGGAAGCTACGCCTCAGGGAGTGCTGGTGGCGGACGAGCTTTGTTCAAGCGACAGGATTCTCTATGATCCAGTGGGAATAGACGAGTGGACAATGGATGACATGCTAAAGGGTATATCCGAAAGATACCTGATGGCTTCTACGTGCCCTTGCTTCACTTCGAAGGATGGGAACGAAGACAGAATTAACTGGCTATTGAACAAGACTAAAGAGTTCAAGGTGAACGGTGTGATTTACTACGTTGTCCGCGGCTGCATGCTCTATGCGATGGAATATTCCCGAGTCAAGAAGGCCTTAGACCGCATTAACATTCCAGTTTACTACTTGGACACTGAGTACACACGCGAAGACGTGGGACAATTGAAAACCAGAGTTGAAGCGTTCTTAGAAATGCTGACAGCAAGAGTTGACTTCTAAAGGTGAACAATGTGATAACTGCCGGAATAGACATGGGCATCCAAACCGTAAAAGTAGTAATTTTGAAAGACGGCACAGTTGCCTCAAGGAGCAAGGCTTTCTCAGGATTCGAACCCACAAAAGCGGCGGAACAAGCCTTCGAAGAAGCATTGAAAAACGCGAAGATTCCAAAAAAGGATGTTGTTCAAATTTTGGCAACTGGTTCCGGTATGGAGATGGCACCTTACGCTAACGGCACAGTCAGCATGATGGGCGCTGACGCGAAGGCAGGTGTTTTTCTCTTTCCCTCAGCTAGAACAGTTATTGACATAGGCGCGGAAGAAGCCCGGGCTGTAAAATGCGACGAAAGAGGATTCATGATGGACTTTGTCGTGAACGAGAGGTGTGCTGCTGGCGCGGGCACCTTCATCGAAGCCATGGCAAGAGCCTTAGAGGTGAAACTGGAAGATATGGGGCCACTTTCCCTTAAGGCGGAACGTGCAAGCCCAATAAATGCCAGTTGCGTCATTTTCGGAGAGTCAGACGTTGTGACGCTTATTCACCGTCAAGAGTCGAAGCCTGAGATTGCCCGCGCAGTCTTTGACGCTATGGCAGACAGGGTTTCCTCGATGGTGCATAGGCTGGGAATAAACCCTGAAGTTGTACTGGCGGGCGGAGTCGCCAAAGATGTTGGGTTTATTGAGTCTTTGAAACGTAACCTTGGGATTAACCTCTTAATACCTGAATACCCAGAATATGCAGGTGCATTAGGCGCTGCGCTCACAGCGGCAAACCGAGTTAAGGCGGCTAAGTAATGAAGGAAACACCTAAAGACGCAAAAGAATTCTGGAGATGGCAAGAATACCACCGTATAATGCCAGATAAAAGTTGGAAGAACAAGGACATAATCACCGCTGGCGTGGACGTTGGCTCAGTAAGCTCCAAAGCCGCCATAATGATTGACGGCGAAATCTACTCGTGGGCAATCACAAGAACAGGTTCAAACAGCCCAGACAGCGCCAAAAAAGCCATGGACTGGGTCTTAGAAGACACGGGACTCAAACAAAGCGACATCAAATACACTGTGGGCACAGGTTACGGTAGAGTAAATGTTCCCATGGCGAACAAGGCTATAACGGAAATTGCCTGCCACGCAAAAGGCGCAAACTACATCTGGGGACCTTCCGTCAGAACCATCTTGGATGTGGGCGGCCAAGACATCAAAGCCATACACTGCGACGAAACTGGCAGAGTGACCTCTTTCTTGATGAATGATAAATGCGCCGCGGGAACAGGCAGAGGCATGGAAGTTTTCGCGGACCTGCTACAAATTCCCATCGAGGAAATAGGTAAAGTATCATTAGGCATTGACGAGGAGCCACCACCAGTAAGCTGCACTTGCGTTGCCTTCGCGAAAACGGAGGCTATAGGAATGCTGCGCAAGGGCTGGTCTAAAGAGAAGGTTTTGGCTGCATACACGCTTGCGATGGCTATCAGGATGGCTAATCTCGTTAACCGAGTGGGACTTGAAAAAGAACTTGTCATCACAGGCGGACAATCAAAAAACATGGGCATAGTATCAAGAGTGGAAAACATTTTGGGTGCGAAGACTCTTCCAAGTCCTAACTGGCGAGAAGGCGGTTTGGACCC
>Ga0315284_10001345_pt1 | contig 35009 bp, 69 predicted proteins | sample YL17G09_16_MG_FD_203696 | JGI IMG/M metagenome (GOLD analysis project Ga0315284, IMG submission 203696) | Sediment microbial communities from Yellowstone Lake, YNP, Wyoming, USA - YL17G09_16 | ecosystem: Environmental > Aquatic > Freshwater > Lake > Sediment | place: USA: Wyoming | collected... | reverse complement strand
TTCAGAAGCGCATCAAAAACGTCATACTGAACTGCGTTAGTCCTGTTGGGTCATGGTCAAGTAAAAAGCTCGAACTTGATCTTCAAACGATGTTCAATGCGTTCGAACATCAGGGAACAATTAGATCATTTACGTTTGATCGTGTCGAGTTTGTCGAGGGAAAACCGCTACGCGAGGTTGACTGTCTTCCGATCACTACGTGCCCAGGTGATTCGTTCATCGCGGAAGGTTACAATGACGATGGTTCAAAGCGAGATGAGTTCCGCGGCATTGTGATTTCAACAGACGGTGAAGGGGGTGGGACCATACTTACGCCGCCTGATGCATGCGGCGGTGAAATCATTGTGCGCTGCAGATTTCAGCCGTTCTTTCCTGTCGAATTTATTTCCCTTGAAGTCAAGGTTGATGTCTAGACTTTGATACTTAAGATCCATGATGTCTAGACTTTGATACTTAAGATCCATGGACGCCTCACTTTTCCTTCTTGTTGCCTTCGCGGCAGGCCTTGGTTTGGTGCTTGTCCTGAGAAAACTTATGTCAAAGAAACACCACGAACATCCGCACATTGTGCTCGCGGCGGGCGAGCTGCTAGTCACCGATGACGGCGAAATCGTCGTTGACGAAGTGCTTCCAAGAAATCAAGAATTGCTTCACTGCCCTGAAAAATTTGTGAGCGTTGAGTTTGCAGTCGATGACTGTACGCCTCCACCATGCGCCGGCGACGGCGAGCCCGAGGAACTCAAATGGGAACTGTTCTTCAAGAAGCATGATCATGCTGGTCATGGTCGCAATCACGAACATCACGAAGATGAACTGAAACTTAGGATCACCTGGCACGTTAGTGGTGCACGGACGATTAAGTGGATGGTCAAACTGCCAAGATAAGGAACACTCCATGACAACTGCGCTAGTATATGGTTGGTACGGGCGAGGAAACATTGGAGATGAACTGATGAGACAAGCTCTCGTCGGTATGTTTAAGCCTCGCGGCGTCACTCTGAGTTTCGTCGGTCACATCACGGAAGGTTATTTGACCGATGTAGAGACCGGTGAATACGTGAATGGCGTCATCTTTGGTGGCGGTAGTATCCTGTACGGCGAGCCTGCGATTACTCCTGAGGCACTTGATGTGCTTCTATCAGGCCAAATCCCAGTCTTTTACATCGGCGTGGGAGCTGAAACCGAAGTTCACCCGATCCACAGAAAACTGATGGCGATCGCACAGGTCGTTGCAATCCGTGAGCAGGACATGCCCGACCTGGTCCTTTCGCTTCCTGGCGTTGAACGACACCCAGACGTTACGCCAAATGGCATTCTCGTCGTTCCGAACGTTGAGACTGTTCCGACGTGGAAAGATCCACACTGGAAGCACGTTGCGTGGGAACACTTCAAGGATGAGTTCTCGCAAGTCCTTGACTACTTCGTTGACCTCAAGATTCCGACGACGTTTCTTCTGTCTTGCAGCAATTCAAGCCAGGAAGATGCATGGGCAGCGGGCGAGATCCTCAGCAGGATGGCTCGACGTGGTAACCTAGCACGCAACATCTTCAGGTGTTCGCTCGAAGACGCGTCTGAGACGCTCAAGTTGATGCAGTTTCACCAGGTCGTTGTCACTCAACGCTACCACGGAATCATCCTGTCGGAACTTGCTGGTGTTCCGTACATTTCTATCGATCACCATGACAAGCTGAAGAATGCAACGCCCTCTCGTGGCACGCACATTTCATTCTATGGTTCTTACAAGGCTCAGATGATCGCGGCGATTGAAGATTCAATGAGCACAAGCATTGAACCGCATCGCGCTCCGAAACAAGTGTTTGACGACCTAGCCGATCGGGTCGTTGACATCATGGGACGGAAGTGAGAACGTGGGCAACAGATACGTCGGATCAAAAAAGGGAAACATTTTTGTCGTCTCTTCAGCGCTCATGGCCGCTAGCGGTTCACACGTTGAAGTAGTCGAAGTTCCAACAGAATACAGCGCTGTCTCCAATGCTGCTCTCATCACTGACTTTCGTGTAAAGAACGGAAAGCTTCGTCCACGACAAAAGCGCGCGGCCGCAAACAAGCTCAAGCTAGCGTTCGTTGGCAACTGGAAGATGCAGTGTGGTATCGCAACATACAGTGAGAATCTATTCCCACATGTTGCGAAACACTTTGGTGACTTCAAGATGTTCATCGAGAAGAATGGTGCGCCCACGAGCCCCATCAACATTGTCGGTGACACGTTGGTTCCCCCAGAGAAGATCGTTTCGTGTTGGCAGCGTGGCGGACCGTTGACTGAACTTGCAGACGCTATCAAAGAGTACGACCCCGACGTCGTTTGGATCCAACACGAGTTTGGAATCTGGCCGAACGCTCGTCACTGGCTTGCGCTCATGAGCCAGCTTGACGACTACCACGTCATCGTCACAATGCACTCAGTGTTTCATCACCGTGACAAGACGATCGTCGAAGCATGCATGCCAGAGATCATCGTTCATCTTGAGGGAGCGAAAACAGTTCTGCAAGTAGAAAAAGGAATTTCATCTCCTGTCCATGTCATGCCTCACGGCTGTGCGCCCGTAACAGATACTTCGAGGTTGTGGAATTTCTACAAGAGTGGACATACCTTCATGCAATTCGGCTTTGGGTTCAGGTACAAGGGATGGGAGAAGTGCATTCGTGCAGTTGCGATCCTACGAGACAAATACCCCGACGTATTTTTCACCGGGCTCTTCAGTGAGTCTGCATTCAGCGCGGTCGACCATCAGGTCTACTATGATGAGCTCATGAGGCTTGTCGATGAGTTGGGCGTCAAGGACAACGTTGCGATCATCAGAGGCTACCAGTCTGACACAGCACTAGATTCATACATGAGAACGAATCAAGTCGTTGTCTTTCCGTATGTCTCGCACCCGGCACACGAGGTCTTTGGCGCATCTGGTGCAGCGCGGCTCGCAATGTCGAAGATGTCGCCTGTGATCACGACGACCGTCAATCACTTCTCCGACCTTCCCACGTTGAAAGCTGACAGCCCAGAAGAAATCGCTGATGCTCTTGACCAGATGTTTTCAAACACGCTTGCACGAAAAGCGCAGGTCGAAAAACAAGTCGAATACCTCAGCGAAAACACGTGGGAAAAGATCGCACTTCGTCACGTAAAACTTTTTGAGGGCACTGGGGACGAGTGAAATGGTGCGGTGAGACGTGGTAGAATGATAGTATGGCAAGTCATTCAATCGCATATCTGGCGCTGATCGTTCTTGTGGGATGTGGTGGAGGCGCCAACGCTCCGAACGAGAGTGTTCCTCGACGAGATCACACTCCACCCGAGCACCTCACGTTCACTCCTGACGCCGGCAGTGACGAGATTGTTGTCGATTTGACGTCAAAGAAAGACGCTGGGTTCGACTGTGCAGCCGCAGAGCACGATGCATCTGTTCCTGATGCGCCGGCGATGTGTCCAACTCGAATCGGTCACTGTCTCACCCACATGGCGACCCGTTGCTACGAGACATCATTCGATGATACTGTTGCATGCGACGCGTCCGGGATGTCCAGCGGCTGGCATGAGGGTTCGTGTGAGACCACCCGTTCTACGGGAGGTTGCATCATCGGATGTGATGTTTCCTATTCGTACCGACTCGGCGGGTACCCACCCGATGACGTGTCTCGAGCGGGCGCGAAGATCCAGTGTGACAGTGCCGGAGGAACGTTCATCGACACCATACCTTCTGACGGGGGTACGTACTGATGAGTCCTTATCGCATCGCAGACAAGCCCGCCGCCGCTCGTAAACTCGCTCGACGTCGAGCCCGATTGCGTAGCTTCTGGCGACGTGTCGGCGGACCTACGACGTTCATGTTGATCGTGGGTGGAATTTTCTCGTTCTTCAATGCGGTGACATGTGCAACAACTGATCGTAAGATCGATGACGTCGACGCCGTCTCAAAGCGACACTTCGACGACTGGCAGGCGCTGATCGACAAGAATCAGGCAGCGATGAACACTCGACAGTTCGAACTTGACAACCATGAGCGAGAGTTCGGTGCTCGTGTTCGCACGTTCGATGACATCCTGAGCATGTCGCCGATGTTGACCAAGAACGGCGCCGATCCGGCGCCCCTCGCTGACGCCCTCAAGCGCGCCGGAATCTCGAGCAAGAAGCCGTGAAGTGTCCTCCGATGCAAATGTCGATCCACGACTTCCAGCAGAAGTGGAAGCTCGTCTGGGAGTGGGATGGAATCTGTATTGTCTGTGGACATGAGTTCGCGAACATTGCATGTGTGACAACCGATCACATCATTCCGAAATCGCGCGGCGGCAAGAATGGAAACTACAACAAGGCACCTGCTCACTATCGCTGCAACCAGTTAAAGGGTGCTGAGAGCCTCATCGTTGCTAGCAAGCTGATCGTGGTCAAGCGTGAAAGCATGCGCCCCGATGAGTTCGTTGCGTGGCTGAACAAGCCCGTTCCTCATCGACACGTGCCTCACCACGCGACAATCGCTCTACGCAAGCGTCGCTGCCTCGAGCTTCCTGACCGTGTCGCCGGAATGACAGCAAAATGGAAATCAAAAAACAAAAACGCAAAATGACGCTGGGTCAGCTGAGCGGATCGATCCGTGACATCAAAGCATGGCCTCCCGGTGCTGTGATGATTTTCGACAATCAGTCGCAGATAGACATGTTGACTGAAACTGAACGCTACATGCTCATGCGCGTGAACGGTCAACTTCCTGAGGCACATACAGGTCGAGGCATCGTCGTTTCAAACGATGGCCTCAAAGAGATCGTCGTTATGTGGGATGAAGGATGCAAGCAACGCATTTGTCATTACAATGTGTATGAACTGAATCTCCAAGTGGTCAGACACGGCTGATACTTACTACTGTGAAACTAAAACTTAGCTCGCTACGTCGTGTCATCCGCGAGGTGTTGGCCTTTGAGACCGACGATCGGATGGTGGGCGACGACGCTGGGAACGGCATCGATTCGCTCGGCGATCCAGAAAAGATCGCTGATCATTTGACTGATGCCGAGGATCGTCCTGCGCTCGGCGATCCAGACGAAGACCTCGTCAAAGAGATCAGAAAATACTTTCTTCAAGAAGCAGACGGCGAACCTGAAACACCCACACCTGGTGAGACTCCGGAGATCAATGGGTTCTACACACCATTCGACATGGTCAGAGATCACACCGGCACTGACAACATTCAAGGCACGTGGTACCGATCGCCAGGACGACCTGCAGGTGGGGACGGTGACCCTTTCCGCGATGCTGACCCGTACGCACAACTAGGATTTCACCCGCCAAAAGGCCCAGAAGATCCCACTGCTTCGCCACCAGCCGCTGACGGCGAGGACGGCACCGCGGCTCTTGACGCTCCTGAAGATGACTCGCTGAAGACAGATGATACAGCTGACCTCGGTGCAAATAAGTCCGGGTCCAGTGTACAGTTAAGCAATGGGTCTCAAAAAGAAAAGCCGTAAGAAGCGTGAACTTCCCGATCCGCACGCAAAAGGTGCTGCGCGGTGTCGACAAGCGCTAGAAATTGTTGCGACTGACAACACGTTCAACCTCGGGTTCGACAGTGCTGGACCGTTGTGGATCGGGCGTTGCCTGCACTGCAACACTGCGATGTACGTTCGGACGAATGGTGGCACCGACGCGACAGTTGAACATATCGTTCCGACGAGCAAGGGTGGGTCAGGAACAGACCTGATGAACCTGGCACTTGCTTGCAAGGAGTGCAACAACGAAAAGGGCGTGCGACATGACCAAAACTATCCACGCGACAAGCGCGCCTGTGAGGTCATCGGAAAGCTTCTCGAGAAACGTTCAGAACGGTGGCGAAAGCCACCACCGGAGATGGTACTGTGAGTGACGTTCGATTTGCACGTGGATATGTGTTGGCTCATCCTTCTGACTGCGATCCTCCTCACGGTCTAGACATGACCGAAGGCGGACGTGATTGGCTGAAGGTTCGTCATCTCGAGCAGTGCTTCCGTGAATGGGGGTTCGATCCTGGCGAGCCTGCACTCGTGGGTTACCCGTTGAACGGGCGCATTCAGCTTCTCTCTGGTACGCATCGTCACCTCGCTGCGATGAACATCAACATGATGTTGCCGGTTCGCATCATCCTGCGCAGTGAGTGGGAGGCGGCATGGGGAACGCCCGAAGGTGCACACATGTGTCGCGACATTCGTGTCAGCGATCTCGAGAATCTCGAAGTCGGCCAGTCCACCACGCCACCTGCGCTTGCAGACCGTGTTGATCTGACACGTGACCTGTACTGAGCAGTGCAAATCGTCGGCTGCATGTGATACGTTAGACTAATGGATGGCTTCATCGTTAGAGTTACCGCGTATCATGGCGAGCCCGTTCTCGTTGGCAATCTTTACACCCGCGCCGGAATCAGCACCGACAAGCCTGTGCCCAAAGCAGAGATCGTCAATGATCCAAGCAACGAAACAGTTGTTGGTATCGAGGACCCGGTTGCCTCTTACTATACGCTCGATTTTCTCATTGAAGACTTCGAAGAAGAGTACGGGTGTAAGGTCAACTTCGGCGACGAGATTGATTCTTTGAAGGATGGAACGAAGGTGTACGAATTCGATGTCTTCGAACCCAGTTGGCCCGAGCAGGAAGAAGCGCAAGACATTGTTGATGACCTGCATGAGCGTCTGGGTGATTGGGTGAGAGGGTTCCCAACAGGACGATGAATCTGAACTGGAACTTCGTTCCTGGCTCTCTCGTCTACGTTGCGAAGGGACGCATTCGAAATTTCTCCGGGCTGGTCATCGGCGTCCCGACCGACGCTGTGCTAAAGTGCTACGTCATGTGGAACCACAATGGTGAGATCAAATTTGAAACAGAAGAATATTTCAGGATGCGTATGCTCGAAGACGCGTACGCTGACATGTATGACTGTGATGGGACGCTGCTATAGTTACTAACATGAAAAAGCTCAATGAGCACGCAGCGTTGAAGGTGATTCGAAAGCTCATCACGGAAGCGCTCGACAGCGAAGACGATCTGAATAGCATCGAGGTTGGTGATGTAGTCGACGTCGATTCAGACGAGATGGGAACCGTGTCCGTCCGCGTCATTGAACTAGTCGATGACGTAAATGCACATGCTGGTGAACCTGATCCGCGCAACCCGGGTGATTTTACGGGACCGGGTTTTGTCGGCGAGATTGATCCCGAGTCAGGTGAATCTGGCACGCTGGTGTTCTCGTTGAACCAAGTCGTGCCTGGCAGCAAGGCTAAGGGTTACTTTCCACGTGACATCGATGACATGCACGAAGCAGTGAACGTTTCAAACAATCATTCAACGGCGGACATGAGCAATCAGGAACTTCGCAGCGCAGCATCAGACATCTGGCAGAGATATCGCAACGGCGGACGTCCTGACGAGCGTGAGCGTGAAATCTTTACGCATGCTTACTGGGCAGGCGTGCTTCCCCGCGATCCGAACTACGGTGACCTGGGACAGTGGGTCGAAGACGGTTTTCCTTCGATGTGACGCAGTTGTCGTAGAAGTAAAAATGGCGCCCATCATTGAAGAAAAACTTTCGTTCGTAGAACACATCACAGCCATCGCTAGTAACATCATCGGTTCGTGGTGGATGATCGTCTTTCAGACGATCGCGATCGGCACGTGGTTCTACCTTAACGTCGCACACAATTCACCAACAGGGCGATTCGACAACGAGCGATACGATACACTGCGCCTGATGCTTGGTTTCCAGTCGGTCTACACAGCTCCTCTCATCCTGATGGCACAGCGCCGGATCGGCGCGCAGGATCGCAAAGTTCTTCACGGCATCGCCGATGATGAAAAGTATGCGATGGAGATCAGGTTGCAGGCGATGGAGCGCCGCATCAGGCTCGAGGAAAAGATCGATCGCTTGTTGCTAGCGCAGTTGACTGCTCAGGCACCCACAAGCGAAACGCCATCGACGTCAACAACGATCTGATAGTTGAAGTTTGCAGGAACGCTGAGCGTTCGCTTTCCTTCAGACTTGAGCGTGATGTTTCCTGCCGTTAGGTTACGAACAACCAAGAGGTATGGAACTAGCGTACATGGAGGCAGCGTCACGTTGATGTCTGTCACGCTTCCTTCAATGCGCACGTGCTTGCAGGTTGAGTCAGGCGTGAAGCTGATGTCCAATGTCTTGGGCGTGGGCGTGTTATTACGCGGCATGATGCACGTTCCATCGACGGTGACCTTCACCCAACCATCAGTAAACTCACCGTCAAGAACGGCAGAGACAACGTTTGTAACAGGAACGCTTACCGATCGAGGACCTTCCTCGTCGGTGATCGGTGGTCTCGCGGCAGCTTCAGTTGCAAGTACTTGAAGTGATTCAAGAGCTGCGGCATTGTTTTCATTGGGCGTCCACACCCATCGTGCATGTCCGGCAGTTTCAGTAATGAGCCATCTGTCAACTTCGTCATAGAACGCATTTGAAACACGTGTTCCGCGGTAGACGTTGCGCATGCTTCCACGATGATGGACAACAAATGGAACGCCGTTCTCGACCTGATACTCTTCGTGGTATTCGATGAGACCTTTCAGGATGATGGCTTCTGGGCTCGTGGGCTTGAGTTGCTTCCACCCTTCATATGAAATCCCCCTGCTTGACAGGTATTCAGGGATCTGCCATGCAACGTCACGTAGGACCTCATGACCGACTGGAAGCCCATAGATCTTTGACATTCCTTCATTTTCAATCAGGACGTTTTTCACCTTTTTGGGCATTGCCTTGAGATCGCGCCAGCGATGTAATGGCGACAAAGCCATCCATACGACGTTTGGACACTTCTTGTATGTCTGCACGAGGCCTTCACCTGAAGTGAACCCGCCGATGTCTTCATACGTTGTTCCGAACGTTCCGACCTTCTGATCGAGTGTCTTGATCCTGACGTAGTCGTCCCAACCCTTTGCTAGAACGACGGTGTCTGAATCGGCAATGATGTGAATGTCGCCATCATCAGTTCTGCGCAACGCATGTTCGACGCAGACTGCGTGACCGGTTGAACCGACCAAGCCTTCTCCTGACACGATGTTTGGAACGTGGTATGCATCGACGCCCGGGAGTTTTGCTAAGCGATCTCGTGCAGTCGGACCCATGCAGTGCACGCTGAGCTTCAACGCGTCAGGTCTGCTCGCGAGCAATTGCATCGTTTCCCACATGAAGGTTGCGTACCCAATCGTATTTTTGTCAGCCTGCGTGTGAACGTGAATTTTCGGGACGTACATTGGTTCTACGTTCAATTTATCCTGTCTGTGAGCTCGTGAATCATTGTGAGAAAAACAGTGAAAGCCTCACCATTAACGTGGTAGGATTAGATCAGGTGGAAGGGAAAGCCTTTTGCCGAAGGAGCTTGACGTGACTCGACAATTCATCGTGTTGTCCGGTGAGGCCGGAGCTGGGAAGGATTCCGTCGCAAAGGTGCTCGAGGAGCATCACGGCTTCTTCATGTACTCGCTGAGCACCTCAATGAAGGCGTTCGCAGGCGAGGTCTTCGGCTTCACCGATGATCAGTTGTACGGCCCGTCTCGTTCTCGAAATGAGCCAGATCCTCGATGGGCGCGCCCATGTCCGAACTGCGATGCAACACGTCCGGGAAACTGTTTCACACATTGTTGTGATACGTGCGCCGGAACAGGAAAACTCAACGACAATTCACCCAGACGTATTCTTCAGCTCCTCGGCGACGAGTGGGCGAGGCAGATGATCCACCCAGACATCTGGACGATGGCGGCACGTCCGCACCTCGAGCGCTTGCTCGGTGCAGGAAAGCGCATCGTCATCAATGACGCTCGGTTCGAAAACGATCGCACCAACCTACACGACTGGCTCGGCGCAGACCGCGTGGACATCCAGACGCCCAACAAGAAAAAGGACGGCGCTGCGTGGAGACTCCATGGTAGTGAAATGTCGAGGCCTTCTCGCACCAATCTCGAATACGTGCTGACCAACGACGAGGACTATCCGTTCCCGAACTTGGACGTCAAGGTGCAACTGATGATCAACTCGCTCTACCCGGCCGCTGCGTGACGCAAAAGCAACACGAGCATCCTTGGTTCAAACAGTATCGAACCACACACGATGATGCTGAAGCATGGTTTGACGTCGAAAAACAAATGTTCCCAAACGAAATCCTGAATCAGCAAAAAACAAAAGTGAAGAAAAAGAGAAAAAGTGTGAAACAGGACGGCGGGTAAGGATATAGTTAGTCTATCAGCCGAAACAGGCAAGCACCACAACATCGGACCGTAGCTTAGACGGTTAGAGCGCATGTCTGATACACATGTTACGGGGGTTCGACTCCCTCCGGTCCGACGAAGATTCTCAAACAAGAAAATTCAAATGAACACTTACGCACAGAAAAATTATCGTCAAAAGCAGTGGCAAGATGCCGCTGTTGCAAATATCGATACGTGAACTGGAGCGCCTCGTCGCTCCGGCTTCCGGAGTGACTGAGAAGGATGGGATGCCATCAGCAGTCGCCGAGGAAGGAAACTTCTTCGGCATCTTTCGTTTAAACTCATGGTGTGCTAGACCGGTATGGAGACGGGCGTGGTTGTAACCCACGCGCCCTTAGGGCCAGCAGGGTTCGATTCCCTGGCGCATCACCGAAGAGAACAATCGTTCTCTACGATCCTTGAAAATTTGCGTTCCAAAACGTGTGCAGAGAAGCACTCGTTCATTCTTGGGTAGCTTAAGTTAGAGCACCGCGGCTTCACGCGGGAGATGAAGGTTCAATCCCTTCCCCGAGAGCTCGACATTGCCGTGTCGGATAAGCGTAAGCTAAGGTAATTCGCCTGACTGTTAATCAGGATGATGCAGGTTCGACTCCTGCCGCGGCAGCTGAGATGTTCATCAGAATGAAGCCTACAAGCAAAGATCGTTGATATCATTCGTGCTTCATTCACTCGAACATCTCTTTCGACATTCACATGTAGCCTAGAGGACAGGCAGCTGGCTGTTAACCAGTAACGGAGAAATCCTAACGTAGGTTCGATTCCTACCGTGTGAGCTGAGATTCAAAGACGAAAAGGCGTACGGGTCGTGAGGCCCAAAAGCTACTTGCTCTGAGAGTCTCGCCAACATGAAAGCAAAGACTTCGATGGGTCGAAACTTTCAGCAGAAGCTTATCATCGCGTGGAGTTGGGAGGTAACCACGCTAAAATCTTTCCCCTCAACGGTTCAAGGTGTTACTGGTTGCATAGCTCCCTCTTAAGGAGAAAGGTGCGGGTTCGAATCCCGTTGAACCGACTGAAAGAACAAAATCATATCGTATATGAGTCGTTAGCTCAATTGGCAGAGCACCTGGTTCTTACCCAGGACGTTGCGGGTTCGACTCCCGTGCGACTCACGAAGTATCGTCAGTAACTCAAACGTGTTCTTAGAAAACATGCGAAAACAGATGCAGGTTCGATTCCTGCCCGAGGCACTTAGCTTATACAAACACATGCCTTGGTGGACTATTGGAAAGTCAGTCGCCCAGAGGGGCGTGAAAGTGAAACTGATACATCACGGGGGAGTAGCTCAGAGACTAGAGCAGCGGGTGTAAAAAGCCCGAAGGTCGGTGGTTCAATCCCATCCTCCCCCACCATGCGAAAACGTACTAGTCCTTCGCAGAACCGGGTAGGCAGCGGGTATCCTGCCACATCATGGGGAAGTAGCTCAGAGAAAGAGCAGTCGGCATAATACGCCGACAGGTCGGGGGTTTAATTCCCTCCTTCCCCACCTTGAATTGAGTAACTCATGAGGCAAGTGTAAAAGTTGCACGTCCGACCTAGAATCGGAAAGACGCGGCGCAATACCGCGGCGGAAGTGAAAATGACGAGATCGGACGTATTCCGATTATGCGCGAGTAGCTCAGTGCAGAGCAGGCGGCTTTTAGTTGTCAGGTCGGTGGTTCAACTCCTCCTTCGCGCTCCAGTTAGTAACTCAATCTCGGTGTGCCGAGTGTAAAACGTAGCCTGAGTGCGGATGCACCCAGAGCGTGGAAAGTGAAAACGATACGGGTTCGTAACTCAAGTGGCAGAGTCACGCCTTTTAAGCGCAGAGACGCGGTTTCGACTACCGCCGAACCCACCACGGAATATATTTAGACATAGCGGGTTGGAGTAATCTGGCAACTCGTAAGGCTCATAACCTTAAGACCCTGTTCAAATCAGGTACCCGCTACCGCAGTAATGGAGCAAAAGAGGCTCGCCGGGCCCATAATCCGGAAATCAGTAGGCGCGAATCCTACACCTGCAACCACGACACGGACCTAACCGACACGCAAAGGAATTCAACCCATGATCAACGAAGGACACCCGCCGTAACGACCCTCCAATCGTAAGAAAGGAGGTTCGCAATGTGCAAGTTCTGTAAGATTGCGTCTGACCTGTTGGGAAGGCTCTATATGTGCCGACCCTGCTGGCGCAGGCACTACCGCAACAAGCGGCCAGGGAAGTGACGAGATGGGTGGGGACACAACAAGATGGCCCTTACCCACGAACATGTGAAACAATGGGGAGAGCGCGCTCGATCAGCGCTTTGACAGCCGGGAAAGTCCGGCCAACGACCTGTCGTCCAGCGGCAAGGATGCTAGCATGACTCGCTAGAGAGCGAGGGTTCGAGTCCCTCCGGGTCGACCACCCAATTCACATCTGTGAACGGTGATAAGAAACTGTGATTCTACAACCAATTTTGTTTTGACTGGGCGTTGTGAGCGCCAACCAATAGGATAAGTAGGTGACAAGACGTCCAGCTTGATTGCAGGGATCTCAGTAACCAATCGTTTGGGGCAGTAGCTCAACTGGGAGAGCGCTTCGCTGGCTGCGAAGAGGTCGAGGGTTCGAATCCCTTCTGCTCCACAAGACACGGTAACTGCACCTCAGGTGCTGAGCCCGGGAGCCTGGGTTTTTGAAGGTGAAGTGTCGAGGTATTTGGCGGTCTAACCGAGGTTTCATACAACCGTTGAATGCTGATTTTGGGGCTTTAGCTCATTTGGGAGAGCGCCTGCTTTGCACGCAGGAGGCGACGGGTTCGAATCCCGTAAGCTCCACCGCTTCCGTGGCATAAACGGGGTGACACCTACCATAATGGTGTGGCAGTTCGAGAGAGATCGAAATACAGGGCTGTAGCTCAATTGGTCAGAGCAAGCGGGCATCAAGCACGCCAGTATGTTGGTTCGACTCCAACTGACCCTGCTAACGCCGTGGCTGACATCGGAAAGTCAGTTTCACAGGCGTACAAATGTGATCGGTACCGATCGCACGAGGAAGACTGATCGTAACGCAAGCAGTTCACAGGAATGTGAACCCCCACTGCGCTCTGCGAAAAGAGCCCCTCGAATCTGGGGCACTAGCTCATCTGGGAGAGCGCTACGTTCGCATCGTAGAGGTGGTGGGTTCGAGTCCCATGTGCTCCACTGGTCTTTGAGACGTGGTAACTATCGAGCCGGAGTCGTAAGACCAAGCATCCAGCAGCGGACCACAACGGGCTAACGCCCTTGAAACGAATGAGATAGAAAGTGAAACGTCGAATTACGCCAACCGAGGGAGCACAGGGAACCCGCCGGCTTCATGCGCCGGGCTCACACCGAGACATCAACGTCCAGCATCATTCATCGCTGTAATGCTGTCAAACAGGAGAGACAGCGTGGCTCGATACCACGGGTTGGCACAGAGAAACTTTGGAGACGTGGACCATTGGAGGTCAGCTGATTGTCTATCAGCCTTATGCGGGTTCGATTCCCGTCGTCTTCGCCCGGTAGATGTGGGTTCGAGTCCCACCGGCGCGCTAATACCGCGACGTAGCTCAATTGGCTAGAGCAGCCGGATATGGTCGTATGTGCATCAGGTGATGCAGCACCACTGTCTATGGTGTGAGGCTCGGTTCGATTCCGGCTACGATCGCTGGGTGTGAAAACCCGAGGTTGTTGGATCCTCTCAAAATCATCAGTGCATCACAGGAGTTTCATTCAGCGGCTAGGATGTTCGTCTCCAAAACGAAACACACGGGTTCGAGTCCCGTAGCTCCTGCTGATCGCCGATTTCGATCGGCGATTTCTCTGGCCCGTCGTACAAAGGCAGTACCTTTGCTTCTGACGCAAATGATGGGGGTTCGAATCCCTCCGGGCCATCTCTAGGAACGCAAGTTTTCATTTCATTGGCGCATCGTCCAAAGGCAGGACCTGAGACTTTGACCCTCATGATGCTGGTTCGACTCCAGCTGCGCCAACCAAAAGCAGTGCAAACATAGAACCGGCCATGGTACAATGAAACCATGGCCGATGTTCCGTTAATGGGTGAGAAGGCACGGTACATCACGTACTGCGTCCAGGAACTTTCGAGGCTCAAGGGTGACCCACAGAAAAATCGGGCACGGCTTAATGAGTTGGTCTCCACGGCCAACGCGCTATTAATTCCGCGGTCGTGGGTCGGTGTGGACGAGGAGGGACTTCTTCATGTCACGTACACACGTGTGAAAGGTGAGCGAGGAAAGCCCGATGCGCCGACGAATTCGCCTATTCTGAATACGTACCGTAACGGTCCTTCCATTTTGATGTTTTCAGCTGATCGTGCCTGGTCCTACGATCAGATCGCGGGAACGTACACGTGCATCAAATCACGTGATGGCGAGATAGGTCACGTGTACCCCTCACGCATCAAGCCCCTCTAAAAGAACGGCGAAAAATAGTCTCGAAAACGGTGTAAGTCCACGGCGAATCCTGATAGGATTAGATCATGGTCAATGTCACTATCAAGGACGCAAACGGGCGTACTCTCTACCTCCAATACCTGGTGACTGCGCCCGGGTCTGCGTTTCATCCCGACGAACCGTCCATTCGAGTGGGCCTGGATCCCGTCGTGATGTCCGAATCTGACGCCGATTTCCTTGTGAAGGAGTGGGCGAAGATGGGCGAAAACAACGCATCGATCACGAGCGCAGTGTAAGTCACCAAGGAAACCTGGTAAGATTAGATCATGAACAAGGTACTCGCTACTCTCGCAATCCGCGCAAACTACCCGGCCGAGGAGGTCGCCCGTGATGCGTACCAACTCCGCGATGCGCTCGCTAAGCGTTTCCCCACGTGGACCTTCGCGGCCGTACGCAGCGGAAAGCAGTTCACTGTGGAGGTCTCCGGTCTGTGTGACGGCGAGCTGAACGTCAAGATGATCGCATTCGCCGAAGGTTTCCTCGCTTCTGCACACCTCTGGGAACGGTGATCAACGTGGACAACATCGAAACGCTCGTGGACGCCGCGGCTGACGCAATCGCCAAGGACAAGGAACGCAAGCCCGTGACCGGTGCTGACGGGTGCTGGAGGTTCGATCGGGTTCTCGACGAAGTCTTCGGAAAGTCGCGCGATCGGGAGTTCTTCATCGCTGTCGAAAAGGTGGCGATGACAAAGCTCGTCGCTTCAGGTGGTCGTCGCGCTGACTGGTCGTCTTTCGATCTCGTGCACTCGTACGCTTCGACGAAAGCCGCGTTCATGACGCCCGGGTTCGCCGAGGCACGCAGCAAGTGGATGACGTGAGAGAGTGTGCAAGTCAACCCTGAAACCTGGTAAGATTAGATCATGAACAAGGTCACTGAAGCACTCTCTCACCTCCTTGCGTTCAACTTCGGCGTCAAGTCGGACCTCACCAAGCGTACGCTGAACAACCGGGATGCCGTTGCGTTCCTCCTGTTCTCCTGCGGGCCGATGAAGATGCGTGAGATCGTCGATGTCATGAACGTTTGGCGCAACGGGTCAACTTCCCGGTCGAAGGCCGAATGCCGGCGATGGGTCACCGATCCGCACGATCACGAGCGCACTGTCATGCGCCGTGGCACGAAGTCTGTTCCGAAAATGGGCTTCACGTACATGTTCAACTCGTCCCGTTCGGGCGGGTACGGGTGCGTCGGCGCGAACGCCTTCACCAAGGGAATTTACATGGCCAGTGAATGGTCGGGGTTCTCCCACCTGAAGCATCATGTTCCCGGTGAGAACTACCTGCGCCGCACGTACTGGTATCGCAGTGCACCGGGCCTCTACGCGCCCACCCTCGAGTGCGCCAAGCGCATGTCGGAGATCGCACACTTCTTCGAATGAAATGCCGCGATTAGCAGACCTACGCCCGGGCGACATGGTGTCGTATCCCAACGGTAAATCGGGATTCACGTGGGTGGTTCTCGCGGTCGAGCGGGTCACTCGCATGCTCAAGTGGGCTCCGTTAGCATGTCGTGCTGAACTTCAACTAAACGATCACATCGTTGGTCGTTGGTCTCCTCCTTTCGATGAGAATGAGTGGGAAGAAGAGCTCGACATTGTCGTCGAAGACTTCAAACGACATCGCAATCGATTGTCGATATGCAGAAGTGTAATAGCAAACCAAGACCTGGTATGATTTGATCATGTTGATGAACACCTCTCCTAAGCACATGGTACGCAGGCCTGTCCGCGCAGAACTTCCCGAAAACATCACCAGCGACATGAACAAGTGGCGTGCGGACGGATGTTGGGGGCCTTGTCCCGAGTCGTACATCAAGTTCCACGAGAATCTCGCTCGTGAAGAGATCGATCGGTTGGAACTGAGCTTCGGCGTGACGATCCAGAACATCCCGTGGATCGCCGAATCTGGCTGGTTCGACGGCATGTTCGAACTCAACGTGAACGTGCTCACGGCTCGTGGAACGAACATGCACCTTCGGTGGAACGACAGCAATCAGGGCTTCATGGTGAAGCTCCCGTCGGGTGGAAGCACCGTATTCTACGAAGACGAACTTTCTCTCTGAACCAAGGAACGAAGATCATGTCAGCCCTACACGTGTCGATCAACACCCTTCTCACGAAGATGGATCATTTTCGAAACCTCGCAGTGAAGGAGGTCAATGCTGTGAAGCCCAACCTCATCCACGCGGAAGCGTACACCCACGAGACGAGTGACATCCTCGGAGACCTGCTTCGAATCGTCGTTGCTGCCGAGCGCCGCGGAGTCGTCCAGCCACCCGATGTCATCGCTCGTTTGAACGCTGCACACGATCAGGTCATCGAGCTTGCGCTTGAGATCAGCGCGTTCAAGACCGTGATGTCGCAGAACACCAAGCTTGCGCCCGAAGCAGCGAAGGCATGCACGAACTGATGACAAAAGAAGAGCTGCAAAAGGTCGATGAGTTCCTCGAAAGAGTGCTCCGTGCACTTGGACAGATGGACAAAAATGACAAGAACGGCAAGTGGGAAATGCCATCTGACGTACGTGACGCCCTTGCGTACGAAGGTCACTGGGAGGTTCAACCTGTCTTGAAAGTTGCACAGTGCCTCACCCCGCAGGTAAATCCTATTTGTGCGAAAAAAGTGTAAGTCCTGGTGGATCCATGATAGGATTAGATCATGGTCAAGATTACGAATGCAGACGGTGTCGTGATGGTCTCGTTTACCGAGAATGATTTCGAGTTTCTGAAGGAACTTGTGTCGTCGGGTCTCGACGTAAACGCCGCGCAACTGCATACGCACAACAAGCTCGTCGTCATCCGCGCCGAGGTCGGCGCAAAGTTCCTCGAATCTGTGCAAGACGTCGGCGAAACCAGGTAAGATTAGATCATGATCAAGAAAAGCAAAAAGGACGGCACTGTCACCGTGACCCTCACGGAGCAGGAGCTTGGTGTCATCCGAGCCCTCGTGGTCAAGGGCGCAAAACACGTCCGTGACGAACGTCACGATGTGAAGGACGACGTGTACGTCGACATCGGCGTCGAGTTTCTTCTCGCAACTCGGTGAAAGTCCTCAGCGAAACCTGGTAAGATTAGATCATGAGCAGACACCACAATTCCGAACGACGCTCCTGGCGCGGTCGCTCTCACAAGTGCGGCGGACGTCGTGTTCGAGCGCTTCGCGATGCATGTCGGCTCCGAAGCGAATCACACTGAAAAGTGTAAGTCAACGGAGAATCCTGGTAAGATTAGTCTAGATGGAGAGTTGAACGGCTCTCAGCACCTGTAGAAGGATGGGACGGTCAGTTTACGCGCCGGCGTTATCACCCGGAGACGATTCTGGCATGCCAAATTCAACGTGTCAACCCCGACGGTGATTCAGAGGGATAGTTCACGTGCCTCAATGGAGCGCTCACTTGATCACGAGTGTGCTGTTGAGGGTCGCTGGAGAATAGCCAGCCGGGTGCTGAGAGCCGCTCAGCAATCATCGAGGAGTTCATCATGGAAGAGTTTGTTTCACATAGATGCCGCACTTGCGGCGGGTGCGCTCATCCTGCGACAGGGTGTGTTTACTCCCCCACTTTCATCGTGTGTGGTCCGTGTACTCGTGAAGCGTGGGCATGGATTCGACAGTTCACCGCCGGAAAAGGTGGGCGTCGTGGTCCCAGGTTCTATGAGCACGTCAACGTCATCAGTCCCCGCATCGAGGTTTCACCGTGATTGAGTTCAAGGCAAAGGACATCGCAGTCGGCGATGAGTTCACCACGCAGGCAGACCAAGGTGAAGTGTGGTTCCGCGCCGAGGAACTCAAGCCGGCGAAGAACGGGATCATCGACGTCCTGGGCGCCGTCGTTCAGGCAAATCTCGACACTGACTATGTCGTCGGTGATTCCGAGTGGATGGATCTTGCAGAAGACGAACTCGTGATCGTGAGGTAGCGCATGTCTGAGGAACGCAACGAACAAGGATGGCGCATCGAAGCAACGGAGTTCATGAACTTCGCGAACTGCTCGCGACGTGGCCGCGAGATCGAGGTCAGCGTCGAAGCGGAGTCCGTCGAGATCAACGTGGAAGAGGGCTCGGGCTACCTGAGCCAGCGCACCACGGCGTACATTCCGATGGAGATCATGGTCGTTCTGATGCGTAACGCCGGTTACACGGTGACACGTGGCTGAACGCTACACGCCCTCTCAACTCGATTGCATCGAGCGCATGCTCGACAAAGCACTTTGCGATGTCGAAATTTACAAGGCTGCGTGGAAGGCTGAACGCGACCTGAAGTGGACGCTCGCTTATCTCACGCTCTCGAACTACTACGAACACAACCCGGTGGCGAAAGCCAACAACGAACGTAGAGTGCAAGGTTCGAACGAACCGTGATACTCTTAGATCAGGCAACAGGGACGGAGGAACGCATGACGACGAAGGCAAGTGTGGTTACGTTGGATGAGGATCAGCTCGCTCAGGTGCGAGAGGCACTGGACCTCGCAGACGGGCTCGTCTCGATGGTGATCTCTGGCCGAACGGGCCAGCAACGCGTGGCACTCGACTTCGCTCGGGCCCTCAGCGCGATCAAGCGCAACAAGGTCCTGTCGACGGAGCGATGATGCTTGACGTCATGAAAATGGAGCTCGAGGGGCTTCGCGCCCTTACGGGACAATCTCTGTCAGATGCCTGCGGCGAGATTCGTGAGCGACTTCTTGAACTCGAACCCGAGCTGTTCGACTTTATCCGTAGCATCCCAACGAGACTAGTTGACGAAGACCGACGCGCGGCGGTCATTCAGGCGTTCAACAATATGTCAGACGCTGAAGTTGTTATTGCATGGCTAGAGATGTTTCATCCGGACAAAAATACTCTCTTGCTTCGAGACAACAAGCAGTTTCAGAAGCTCGCAATGAAACTGCTTGCTCCACGAGTTCTTCAGTGTTTTGGCGCGCCAAAACACAATGTACAACTGATTCCTAATGAGGTAAAGTAACTACACACGCTCTGATTCTCTGTAGCCTCATGGCTAACTCTGGTGTGGATTCTGCTTACATGCCCGGTAACGGGCCCAACGACACGAGGACATAAGTGCAAAAGACTCGCAACCGTACTGACGCTTCTTTCAACAACGCCACGCGACCCAACCGATTCGCCCTTCAGGCGCCTGAGCAGGTCGACATCGACACGCTTGGGACCATGCTCGATGAGGATCTGATCGTCAGGCTTCGCACTCTCGAGGATGAGAGGGGAAAGGCATACGAAGCGCACCAGGATTCTCGTCCCTGGGAGGAGGAGATTGCTTACGTTCGACGTGAGCAGCAGCTGCGACGCGTCCGACGTGACAACCACATGGACTACTTGCGTCGTACGGAAGGCAACTACAACGACTCCGAGGCGGGCCTTCCTGCGGGTGACTTCGACAACTCGGCGTTCGTATACGCCGCAACTGGCGGCCGCCCGAGGTGGAACTGATGACTACGACAAACTGGGAACCTTCGAGGAAGCGAAACGCTGTTGCTTTGAAGAAAGAGGTCGGCTCTGACCTGCAGCAGAACATCGTCGGCTCGTATCTCAATGCGCTTCATCGCTTTCCGCAGTTGAAGCACCCCGAGGTCGTCGAGCTCTTCAAGGCGTACTGTGCTGGGCGTAAGGTTGATGAGAACGGTGACATCATCGTCGCGGAATCGACGCCTGAAGCGATCGCTGTCCGCAAGAAGCTCGTTGAGTGCAACCTGCGTCTCGTGGTCTCGATCGCGAAGCAATACAAGGGACACAACCTCCCGATCGAAGATCTCATTCAGGAGGGAAACATCGGGCTTATGAAGTCCATCGATCGCTTCAAGTGGGAGAAGGGCTTTCGGTTCTCCACGTACTCTACGTGGTGGATCAAGCAGGCGATCGGACAGCACGTTCTAAAGCGCAAGCGCATGATTCGTCTCCCGGCGCACGCCGCGACAGTCCAGCGCAAGATGATGCAGGCCGCGGAGGAATACCGCGAGACGATGGGTTGCGAGCCCACGACTGAAGAGCTGCGCGTTCTCATCGGTGCAAGCGACACTGTTGTCAAGGCGACTGTTCACTCTGGTCGCGGAACGATCTCGCTCCAGCAGCCGCTCTCCTCGAGCGGCGAGGGCGACACCATCGAGGACAAGGTCGAGGACCAGCGTCCTGGCTGCGATCCTTTCGAGAATGTTGCTGAGAAGCAGCTTCTTGAGCTCACTCGAGACGTGCTTGGAAGCCTGTCCGCGAAGGAAGCAGCGATCCTACGCCTGCGCTTCGGCCTCTGCGAGGACAGCAAGAACTCCACCGACTATCCGATCACAGAAGAGGAAGTCAATCAGGTGATGTCTGGGAAAGGTCTCACATGATCAAGTGGGTTACCATGGGTGTGACGGTCGGCATCGGACTTGCTTTCGCCGCGGGTGCGTATGTCGGTTGGAAGACGACACTCAAGATCACTGACAGCGTATACGCAAGGAAGAAGGCCGGAAGTGTTGGCTAACGCAGGCGCAATCATGCTATGGACGATGATTGTCATGAGCACGCTCGCGGGTGTTGGTGTCATCACGGGCTACATCATTGCGAAGGTCCGCATGAATCGATTCATGAAGGTCTTCAACGAAAAGTAGACAATGAACGCTGTAGATTTTGTACTGTACTGCGCCGGCGGTGGGATCATCACGATCTCAAGTGCGGCTGCGTTCAAGATCGTTGTCAAGGCCCTTGAACCGCTCGTTACACAAAAACCTGTGCCTCGACCGACGCCATTGTCCCAGTCTGTTCAACTTCCTGATCCCATCGAGGAGGGACTCGGAGCGCGCATAAAAGCGCTCCAAAATACTCGTTTTGGTGCTCCCATCACTACACGTCAGCTCACACCTGATATGGGTCCTCAGACCAGACCGTACTCACGACCGCATCAACCCGAGCATGACTTTGTGCCTCGAGCTCCCGGGCCGACACAGGTTAAACTACCTCCCCGCGCCGCATTGCGAACCGTTCCTGCAGTCAAAGAACGAAACGTAGTCGTACAGCTTCCTATCAAACAAAAGACAGACGCACCCAAGAAAGATGAATGAGATGGCACTTCGTAGAGGCACACGTGTTGACCGAGGTTACGCAACCGTCGCTGACGATGAGGGCGTCAACTATCGTGAAATCGCTGACACGATGACCGAGCTCGGGTTCAATATGAACCACTCGTCTGCACGCAACTACGTGCTCAGGGTGATGCGGAAGTTCGCCAAGAGCCTTTCGAAGCAGTGGAAGCTCGAACTCGACGAGAAGCGCATCGATCAGATTGCGAAGGATCCCGGCTTCCAGCACGGAATTGCTGACCTTCTGCATATCGTCGAGGCCCAGCGGCGTGAGCGAATGGTATAGTTAGATACATGAGCAGAGAACGCCGCGGCACTCCTGGTAGAATCGTTTCGAAGGTTAGTGAACCACGCCTACGTCTAGCCGACGTGCTGAGGCGTCGAAAGACGACGCTACGTGCATTCATTGACAGCCTGGGTCTCACAACCTACGGTGCGTTAGACATCATGTGTGGACGTTTGGGCGTCATGGCACCAACTCAAGAAGAGTTTGACGCCGCACGTCCGATTACTGAACGTGTCAATTCTCCGCAAGAGGGCGTCATTGTCCTCGAGGCACCGCCCGTCATTGACGAGATCAGCGGCAAGGAAATTGATCCTGAGGCACCCGTTGCTGCACCCGGTGTTGTGGTGGTGACAGACAAACCGGGCGTCAAACCTGCCCTCGTGAAGCTGTCAGCGCCCACGGAAGACACACAGAAAAAGAGTACGAAGAAGTAGAAGGCTAATCTGTCGCTGAATGACTTGTTTCTCTCGTGGACCTTTACGTAGTCCCATGAAAGACGACTAGTTAGAGATGATGGACATCATTGAAGGACTTGACGCCTGGTTTGTTGATCGGCTCAAGGGCCTTCACTATCGACCTGAAACAGTGGCGTATGTCACTAGCGTATTGAAAACGCTCGCAAGGCCGAGTATTGATGACGACTTCAGCGACAGGTCAATCGTGCTTTCTTACTACGACGCTCGTAAGTCTGGAGACTTCGCAAAGTTCCAGCGCATCGGTGACTGGGTCTTATGGACAGGAGCAATCGTTCCTGAATCGATCGCACGTGATAGAGAGATCATCGAGTCGATCGGTCGCTTGTCGTACTACACGTGCTACCGCATCATGCGTTCATCGTGGCCCGTCTATGAAGAGCTTGCTGATCAACTCCCTGCGATCTCTGCGGCCACACGCGTCCGCCTCATCTGACATCGCCACAGCGAAATAGTTTCATTCGTGTACGCGCGGGTGTATCGCGCGCGCGAGCGACCTATTTATGACATGGCAACAACAGTCACTCGCACTATTTGTAGCGGCATCGAACACCTTGCGTATGTCACAATCGATAACGTTCCCGTCGTCCCGCGGTGCATCTCGCGCTTCAGTGCGGGATCTCGTATCGAACTCACGTACCAGCGTGGGAACACTTTCGCCATTCGCGCTGCTGACCCAAGCGATCCCAAGCGAATCTTTGAACCAGAAACTTGGGTCAAAGCTGTGTAACACGGCTGCCCACCATGGTAGATTTAGATCATGAAGGTGCACCTCCTTTCGTCCGACGGACTTCCTGTTTGTGCGAAGAGTGTGTTCATTCGTCGTGTGTTTCGCCTCTTCGGTTTCAGTGCCGATGATAGCACCTCCGCAACGTGTAAGTCGTGTAAGAAACTCACTGTGAAGCATCGAAAAGCTTTTAGCGTTTGTCCGTGATGCAAGTCATGGTCACGTTGATGTAAGATTGATCTACCACCCAACCAGGAAACGAACTCATGTCTCTGACGTCCATGTCGATTAAGACCTTCAAGCGCTGTGCGGAGCGCATGCTGCCGAAGAAGTCAATTCTTCTTCGCGCTGATCACGGCGTAGGTAAGAGCCGCGTCGTCAGGCAGGTGTCCTGCACTGTGCGTCGGATGCTCTTCGAGCGCGGCATCATCAAGGACATGAAGAACGGGTACCCGCTCATCGACCGTCGCCTCAGTCAGATGAGCGAAGGCGATATCGTTGGTCTTCCGAGCACCGACGGCGAGACCACGCGGTTCAACCCGCCCGATTGGTACAAGAGGGCGTGCAATGAGCCTTGTGCGCTCTTCCTCGACGAGCTCAACCGAGCAACGCCCGAGGTCATGCAGGCTGCGTTCCAGATTGTTCTGGATCGTGAGCTCAACGGGTGGAAGCTTCACCCCGAAACGCGTGTCTACAGCGCAATCAACTCGAGCGCGGCATACTCGGTGAACGAGATGGACCCTGCGCTTCTTGACCGCTTCTGGGCAATCGACCTCGATGCGACGGTCGCGGACTTCCTCTACTGGGCCCGTGACACGGACCCGGAGCAGGGTGGAAACCTTCACCCGTACGTCCCGGATTTCATTCAGACGGGTGAGAAGTGGCTCAAGCCTGCGAAGAACGCAGAGGCGGGTTCGAACCAGCCGAGCCCTCGCTCCTGGGAGTCGCTCAACGAGACTCTCGTTGCGGCAGGGATCATGGAGAAGCCCGATGACGAGCTCTTCTACCACATGTGCCTCGGCTTCGTCGGCGTGGAAGCGTCGATTGCATTCCGAGACTACTGCAAGACGGTCGACAGCCGAATCACCGGTGAGGACATCGTCAACAAGTACAACCAGGCGGGCATCAAGTCCAAGGCGAAGCGCGCGGGTCAGGGTCGCCAGAATGACCTTGTCGACAAGGTCGCAGAGTACGTCGTGAAGAGCGTCGACAAGCTCAGCGATGCGCAGGGTGCGAACGTCAAGGAGTTCATGAAGGACCTTCCCGATGAGCTTCGAATCTCTCTGTGGAGCAAGCTCACGAGCCAGGGCATCGACAAGATCGAACTGGCGAAGAGCATTCACAAGCACTGTGCCGAGGTCGTCCTCGGCGTCTTCGGAGTGCCGATGGGTGAGGCTGGGATTGGGGTAATTCCGAATATCCCAGGCATTTTCAAAGCGCCTGCAAAGAAGTGATAGTGCGGGCAGGGGCCGAGTAGCTTACTTAAACAGTGACTACGTTTAATCAAGAGACGTGGAAGACTCGAGCGTGTAGCCGCTTTGCACGAGCCTCGGCAGCTGGGAAACCGACTGCCGGGGCCGTACTGCATAAAGACATAAGGTCGATCGACTCACTTGTCACCGTGTTGACCTGGTGTGCTGCTAGAAAAATTGGCGTGACGTTCGTCAAGGAATCCAACGGTCTCTATGACGCGAACGACAAGTCGATCAAGATTAGCGGACGACTCGCACCTGAGTTACAGCTGTACGTTCTTCTTCACGAGTGCGGTCACTTTCTGGTGGGAGAACGTGGGATCCACCAACGCTTTGGCGGAGGTTATTCGTCAGCGAAATCAGGCGCAAGTAAGACGACTCACCATCGCATTGATGTGCTTGACGAAGAATTTGAGGCATGGCACAGAGGTCGTCGCCTCGCAAAAAGATTAAAGATCAAGTTAGACGACGACGTGTGGAACAAAACACGCGCTGGTTTTCTTCGCACATACATGAAATGGGTCTTGAGACAAGGAGGATACGGCATTGGCATCGGTAAAGAAACCTAGAAAAGAACTGCGGGACGTTGACCGTGCGGTCATCCAGACCGTGATGTTCCAGAGCGGCATCCTTCCCATGGAGAAGACCGATCTCGATATGCGTCGAGCGCTTCAGCAACTCTCTCCCGAAGAGGCCCGTATTCTCAAGCGCAAGTTCCGCAAGCTCTGGCGCAAGGCCATGCGAGCGACGATCGGCAATGGCAAGACGCGTAACGGCAAGGAAGAGCGCGAGCACGCAAAGCTTGGCGTCGGCAAGCACGTTCCCAGCCGTGCAGAGCGCAATGCGCGCAAGCAGCTCGTTTTTGATGAGCTCTGGAATACTGTCATCGGACCTCTCATCGAGAAGTTCGAGAACGCTGGTGGACCCACAATGCCCGGAGGCAAGAAATCATGAAGGATGTCTGAGGGCTAGCGTACCATGGCCCTACGTCAGCACACTGTCGGGTGACAGTGATTGAAGTCCGGGTGGCGGCGAGTACGCAGCACGCGGCAAAATGTTTAAGAACGTGACAGCGGAACCCACCAACGTGAAGGTTCAACCTCACTGCCGCCAGTAACCTTTGGCCCGGACCGAACGTGAGCAACGTGGGTGCCGGGCCTTCTTTTTGCCTTATTTCCTGTTGAAAGCTCTTTTCAATAAGGATTGTGTAAGTCCAGGTGGATCAATGATAGGATTAGATCATGGTGGAGATGAAGCAGGTTAGCAAGACGGTTCGAATCCTTGACCTCATCGCGTCGATTGACGGGATGCGTTTCACGGACATTCAGCGCGCGCTGTGGGAAATGTCGCATACGCGCCCTTTCACCCGTGCGGAGCGTGGGTATTGGTGCACCAATCTCTGTGGCGGGTTTTACTATCACCCGGGCATTCTCAACTTCTACTGCGAAAAGGGTGCCGACGGACTCTGGCGTACGAAGCTTGCTCATGGTGCGAAGCCGTGGGCTTCGTTGAAGGCGACCGATCGGTTCTGAACGGTGCAAGTTCCACGCTGAACCTGATATATTGAGATCATGTCGGACGTACAAAAGCCGCGCTTGTCCTGGAAAGACCTCAAGTACAATGAAGAGATCGTCGTTGATGGCGAGCTCTGGCGTGTGCAAAAAATCTCGCCCGCGATCGTACCCGACGCCGGGCACTGGTACGGGAATGAGTGGGTGTATCATTACGATCTCACGAAACCTGCGCAGGTGCGAATCTCGCGAACAGTTCGAGGACGCCCGGGTTTCCCGGACGAGTATGAGACAGACGTGATCATGGTACGCGCCTGAGCCGAGGAAAACATGGGACTTCGAAAAGCACATCAGAATCTCCGCGCATGCTTCAGCTACCGCGGCCACGATTTCGACGTTGTCAACGGCGCTCGTAGCTCCGTCGGACGCTACGCGAAGGACATCACCGTCCGCGCTCGCCGTCGCCTCGATTCGGCGATCGAGGTCGCCGAGGTCGATGAGATCTTCGAGGAGTGGAACGACTACCTCACGAAGTTCACCGACGAGGAGCGTAAGTTCTACGAGGAAACGCCCGTGAACGCGCCGTATCTCGCGAAGGTGCAAGACACCGACGGTTCGTGGTAGGATTAGATCATGAAGACGATGGTCCACAACAGCAAGGCGCTCACGAAGGCGCTCGCGGCGTTCATCACTGACAACGTTGGTATCCCGTCAGGGGCGTTCGAGGTGTCTGACGTCAAACAGGACGGAACAGTGTTCGTCAAGTTCAGGTCGTACCGCGACTGGCCCGCGAGCATGCTCGCTCAGGATTTCGCTGGTGGGCTGACGAACCACGCAAAGCTCTTCGTTCAGACGACGAACGTTCAGTTCCGCCTCGCACTCGATCAGTTTCGGGCGTAACGTGGGAACGCACTATCGCGAACAGGGCCCAAGCCCGATCGTAGTCGGGTACACGTACTCGAACTATCCGATCAACAGCGTCTATTTCAAACACTCGATGTCAGTTCTCGTCGAATATAACGAGGCGACGGGCATGTGCAAACTTCACACGATCGATGCATGGCGAGGACGCCACGGTTATAACGTGTTCTTCAAGAGCGCGTCTGAGTTGTCACACTGTCACGTTATTCACAGGGAGCCCAACCTCAAAAGGTTGTGTAAGCTCACCACTGATAGTGGTATGATTTAATCATGGCTAGGAACGCAAGGTTCGCAAGGAATCGCCCGGTTCGCAAGGTCGCTCCCAAACGCCAGATCGTGTGGAAAGACCCGTTGCTTGGTGCAGCCAGCGTGGCCCGTGTGGCACCCGCAGGGTACGTTGCAACGCCGAACGAAGGCATATGGGCGAACACGAAACTGACGCTCGGAATGCCAGTGATCGCAATGATCGACCTTCAGGTTTCACAGGAGCGAGGCACGTATAAGTTCGCACCGATCGAGCGTTTTTGGGGTGAGCCCGGAATGGCACCCGTTCCGAAGGGTTCGCTTCTGATGTATGCAGGTACAATCCGCGCAACGGAGCGTGGGCGTATCAACGGCAAAACCTGTGATGTGCAGGTCATCAAACATACCTTCGTGACCCCCGTGGGACGGTGCATTGTCCATGACCTTGCACTCGTCGGGCCTGTCACGTGACCCTCGAGTGACCCACGTGCCCTCACGCGAGGGCCCAAACTGGTTACCCTGTCCCCGCGCGGGCCCTCGAGAGGGTCACGTGGGCATTCTTATTGAAAAGCACTTTCATTAGTGAAACGGTGCAAATCCTGGCCGTTCCATGATAGGATTAGATCATGTTGAAGGTGACGGTTTCTGGCAGCGCGGCGGCGGGAAAGACCACGCTCGCGCTACTCATCGCGAAGGCACTCACGGACGCGGGCCTCATCGTCGAAAACACCGATGAGGACGTGGTGCACGGTGCCGCGTACGATCACCTGCAGAACATGCGCGTGAAGGCACTCGCGACGAACGGCACGGCGATTGTCATCGAAACGGTGCAAGTTCGCCGAGGCATGTGATAGGATTAGATCATGATGGTGACAGTGGAAACGGTCGGCGCGGGTTACGCGGTGAACATGGGAAAGATCGTCCTCGCGACGTACAGGAACATGCCCTCCGCTGCGAGCGCTCGTGATCATGCGAACGACAACTGGGGCGAGTGTCCCTGCGCGCTGTGCAAGCGCGTGTACGAGGTTCTCTGCGTCAAGGTCGAAAACTGGAGCAAGCGCTAAATTCCGTCGACGTGGTGTAAGTCGACCCTGAAACCTGGTAAAATTAGATCATGAAGAACGACAGAAATTATTCCGCCACGATGACGCTTGCGTCGCCCACCGCCGTTGCACTCTTCGTCAACGAGTTCTGCGGGCAGATCTCCGACGGCATGTGGGAGAACTCTGGGCCTCGCGATCACTGGAAGTTCTGGTGCCACGTGAACGTGGAACTCGGCGTGAGGTCGGAGATGAAGGACGTCAACGGCCTGTGCAAGAAGAACGGGTACAACTTCGCTGCGCTCATCCCGATCGTCGGCGATCGCATGTTGGCGAACGGTCGCATGGCGAAGGCGATGTCGAACCTCGGACTGGATCCCGCCAACCGTGAGATCGTCAGCGCAGGTGAATACATGCCCACGACGCTCAGCGACTTCGAAAACTGCAAGGCCATGGGCAAGTGGCCCTACGACTTCGTCGCCCGTCACATGAACGATGTCACCCACGCGCTAGCGGCGGTGTTCTACGCAACGACGTACACGCTGAAGGACCTGCGCGCGGACATCAAGATGATCAAGTCGGCGATGAAGACGGTCGCTCGGACGGCGTACTGAGCCTGTGAAACTCGCGGTCCGCACCTGGTATGATTGATCAAAGACCATGAGAAACTTTTCAAATATCTCACGCTGCAGCCTTCGTCCCGAGTATCACGAAGAAGTTGAGGATCGTCCGCTTCGCCTCATGAAGGTCGCCGCGCACATGCTTGCGTTCACCAACGATGAGCCGGCGGCGATCGCATATCTCGAAGGCTCACAGGGCGCGAGCAACCAAGAAGCATTCCTTGCGGTCAAGGCCGCGAACGTACTCCTCAACACATCACACGAGAACTGAACATGGCAATCACTACCAAAGACATCGTCGACTTCATCTGGTCTCCCGCTTGTAACGCGGCGGCGCGGCAGGAAATCGTTCAGGCACTGAACTCGCAGCGCAAGATCGCTTCATCGCAAGCGTCTCGAAAGTTCGAGCGCGGTGACGACGTCGAGTTCACCTCGAAGTACGGACAGAAGGTCGCCGGTGTGGTGACGAAGGTCAATCGGATGTCAATTCACGTGACGTCAACGAGTGGAACGAAGTGGCGCGTCTCGCCGCAGTTCCTGAAGCTGACGATCGAGTGATGCATCATGGGTGAAGTCATCAGTCTGCACGCCGAACGGTGGATCGTCGGCGTCTTCGAAGAGTCGGGCATTCGCGTCGACGTTTCCACGAAGGGTCAAGTTCGATTCGTTCAGTTCAAGCACGAATCCGGGTTCCCAGAGCCTCCGAGCGACGGCGGGTACGCAATCCCAGTGTGGTCTATTCTCACGATGGAACAGATGGCCCGTCTCGGCGAGGCACTTTCGGTAGCGTACAAGGAGAACGAAGATGGGTGACCTGATCAAGCTCGAAGACTACAAGTTCCCGTGGCGCGAGGTGTTCTCGACGGACGGCCCCGCATCGACGCTCCAGATCTACGTGAACGATCACACGGGTGAGGCCGAGATCGTCCAGATGAACGATGACGACACGAGCATCCGCACGTGTGTCGATGCCGAAGACGCCGCGCAGATTGCGGTCGTTCTCACGGCGATCAAGAAGGCGAAGGCAAAGTGAGTAACAACAGACTGATTCAGATCGCAAGGCTCCGCGCTGAGGCGCTCGACCTCGAACGACTCGAGACCGCTGAGCGCCGGGAGCGCCACAATCGAATGGTTTTCGAGATCACAAAAGGCATGGGCTATGATGAACTCCTCGAATTTCGTGAGGCTCTCGACAATCGAATCGGTCGTCAGTACGCTGACGACAGCGACGAGTAGCACATGCCACACGTAGACACAGACGAAGAGTCTCAAAACGAGTACGTCGAATCGTGGCCGAAAGTCTGCGCATGCGGTTGTTCAATCACTGAGGAACAGTGGGAGAGCCTGCCGTACGTGGGCGTTCAGAAGGTCCCTCGCGAGCTCGGTATTCCCGACCTCGAACTCAGAAACTGCAAGCGCTGCATGTCAACGCTCGCCGTCGTAGTCCCAAGCGATTTCACCTGAAACCCCGCTGTGCAACACCACAGCCTCACATGATAGATTAGATCTATGGCCAACACCGTCATTCAGTTGCTCGAAGAACTCGAGTCCACGCAGGGCAAGAATGCCCGCCTCGAGATCCTCGAGGTAAACCGCAAAAACGATCTCCTGAAGCGCGCGTTCGTCGCGGCACAGGATCCGTACACGGTTTACTACGTCAACAAGTTCAAGATGCCGGCTCCCCTCGATGAGCCCGTCAACGAAGACGACGAGGCACTCGAGGTGTTCATGTCGCTTCTGAACCTCCTGTCGAAGCGCAAGCTGACAGGCAACGCGGCGAAGGACGCTGTCACGGAGATGTTCTCGGAGTGCAACGAGCTCCAGCAGAAGTGGTTCCAGCGAATCATCCTGAAGAACCTTCGCTGTGGCCTGCAGGAATCGTCTGTCAACAAGATCTGGCCGGGAACGATGAAGAGTTTCACCGTTGCCCTCGCTTGTACGCTCAAGAGTGACTTCATCAAGGGTGAAGGCATCAAGATTCTCGACAAGGTTACGTACCCGGTCCGCGTCGAACCGAAGCTCGACGGGCTTCGCTGCATCGCCGTGAAGAAAGACGGTGTGGTCACTTTCTTCACGCGCAACGGGACCATTCTCGAGTCCATGCCGAAGATCAAGGCGGCATTGGAAGATACACCGGCTGACAATTTCGTCCTCGACGGCGAGGGCATGGCGGCTGATTGGAACGAAAGTTCGTCGGTCATGATGTCGAAGACGCAGAAGGACGACAGCGGACTTGTTTACAACGTCTTCGATGCAATGTCACTCGCTGACTGGGTTGCCCAGGAATGTTGCGTTCCGTACGAAGCACGCACGGTATACGCGGAAGGAATTATCGGATCTATGTCACCCAAGGCACCTGTCAAGCAGGTGCCACACATCATGGCGAAGAACGAGAGCGAACTCAAGGCGTACTTCTCCAAGTGCATGGACGAGGGTTTCGAAGGCGTCATGCTGAAGACACTCGACACGCCGTACATCTTCAAGCGTTCGGAGAACATCCTGAAGCTGAAGCCCTGTGTCACCTACGAGGGAATCATCGTCGGTCACTATGAGGGACGTCACGGCACCAAGCGCGAAGGTCTCTTCGGCGGGTTCGAGGTTGTCCTTCCCAATGGAAAGATCACCCGCCTCGGTGGTGGGTTCAACGATGCACTCAAGGCTCAGGTTCAGCTCGAAGGTCCTGACACGTACCTCGGCAAGATCGTCGAGCTCGAGGCTCAGCCCGATCCGCTCACCTCTGACGGGCTCACTGTCGATGGGAAGGCTCGGTTCCCTGTCTTCTGTCGCTTCCGCGACGAGGGCGACGTGGATCCCAAGGTCATCGACGCAGGCGTGAAGTTCTTCGAAGAGCTTCCCGGTGAGGCCGAGTGATGATGACAGTATTCGCGTGGGTGGGAATCATCGTCACTGTCATCGGCACAGTGATTGTTTTCGCCAAGTGTTGCGACAGCATGCACGATTTCTACAAAGAAGTCAAAGAGATGCGTAATCATAAGGATCTGGAGCGCTGGCATGCCGAACTTAAGCTCAAGCGTGCAGAAGAGCAGCGTGTCAGCTCAGCACGCATCACCGAACTCGAAGGTAAGTTGGCCGCTCTTCAGATGCGTTCGGAGTACCGCTGATGCCCATCGTTTCATCGTGTTGCAACATCTGTGATTGCTACACTGTCGCATGCGACAAGTGCGGTACGCACGCAAACAAGTGTGGCAACTACGACATCGGTCAGGCCGCAGAACGTGCCCGCATCGCGGGTTACACGACCATCATGACGACCGCGAGTCAACCAGCAACGTGGCTATGCAAACAATGCACGGCGAACAGAAAGATCAGTGACCTGTGAAGGACATGTTTGGCAACGCAATTGAGGTTGGTGATTGGCTCGTATACGCTTCTTCGCCGTACGGATCGCCGCGGCTGACATTTGGAAAGGTCGTTTCAGTCAATGAACGTTCTGCAAGGATTGATAGAACGCATGCGCCTGGCGTTTTAAACGGCATCACACAAAAGTGGTGTTGGGACGCCGCCACACAGACCGGTCACAATGAGCCCGTCCAAGCAACGCCGACAACCATCGGCTGCTCGGCGCGATGCATGATTGTTCGACCAAAGGACTGAAGTTCGTGAAGAAATACGTTGTACCTGTCTTTATCTGCCTTTCCGCATGTGCGACTACGGCGGCACACCGTGACCCTGCAAAAGATGCGAGCGTAGCACCTGATGTAACCACCGTGACCGTCACGGGAGATTCTCTAGTGTCTGCTCACGAGCCCTCAAAGTGTCCCAGCGACATGAAAGAGGTCACCGGTGACTGGTGTCCCAACGTTGAGCAAAAATGCTTGCGCTGGCTCGACACTGACACGCGACCTGAGGCAAACAGTGGAATTGGTCCCATGCGCTGTGCAGAATTCGCCACGCCAAAGTGCCTGTCTAAGGCTCGCAAGCACATGTCGTTCTGCATGAACACGTACGAATCGCAGAACGTCGAAGGTGAGATGCCAACGATCACGATCGACTGGTTTGAATCGAGGGCTCGGTGTGAGGCTGACGGAAAGCGACTGTGCACCGCTGACGAGTGGACGTTTGCATGCGAGGGTCCGGATGGTCTTCCTTACCCGTACGGCGACGGTCTGCACCGTGACGCAGACGCATGCAACATCGATCACCCGTCGATGGATCCCTCGACGCCAAGAAGTGAGTGGCCCAAGCACAACAGAAGTGTTGCATCGGGTGCGATGCCGAATTGCGTGAGTTGGGCAGGCGTCCATGACATGACAGGCAACATCGATGAGTTCGTCGATAACGTCGGCGGAAGCATGGAAAAAGCACCGTTTCGCAGTGGTCTCAAGGGTGGGTATTGGGGGCCTGTGCGAACTCGCTGCAGGCCAATGACTGACGTCCATGGCCCGACGCACAGTTTTTATCAACAGGGCTATCGCTGCTGCAAATAGGAGTTTTCAATGAGTTGGTTTTTCAAGTTCGTGTTTCAGATCCTCACGGGTATTCCCGCGACACTCATGACGGGCCTTGTTTGTCGAAGTTCTGGGGTTGGTTCATCGTGCCACGTTTTGACGTGAAGCCACTGACGTACATGCAGGCGGTCGGCGTTCTGATGACGTCTGGGCTTTTCCTGCTGGGTCTTTACATGCAGAGTGCTGCAAAAGAAGTGTTCAAGGACAGCAATTACGATACCGCAACGAAGGGCATCGTGCAGAACTTTACGGTGACGATGTTCCTGATGCCGCTCGCGCTTTTCACCGGCTGGTGTTGGCATCACTTCATCCAGTGATGGTGTAGGATAAGGTATGTCCTTCTTCAGGCTCCTCACGACCAAAGATATCACTCCTTGGAAGACGTCATGGTCGACGTACCTTTTCGCCGGTCCACTGTTTCACAAGACGCTAGAGACAGGCGTACAGTTCCTTGAAGAGAATCAAGGTGTCGACGTCTACTTCCATTTCACGACGTGTGGTGACAAGGCGGGTCTCAGATTTCACATCGACTTGTGGTGGGTGTACTTCGAGTTCAACGTCACGGACGACAGGAGCTGGAATGCTGACGCCAACAGATTCAGGCTCCCGAGCGAAGAAGTCGAATTTCACGGTTACCCGTACTGATAGTTACTGACATGAAGCTGATGTTCAAAGGCAGGGCTGCGATGTTGTAAGTGCCTTGAAAGGACACTGCAACATGATTACTTCTTTGCCCGCAGTTCAAGCGAACTGCAGTCACGTTCATCGTTACGTCTGCCTCAGCGCAGAAAATCTCCGCGCCACGAAGCGCATTGCTAATCGACGCTACCGTCGAGCGCTGAACCGCATCACCCGCAAGTTCATCAATGACCCCGAACTCTTCTATGACGAGGGCTTCAATGCGCCGTCTTTGAGTTCTTGGGACCTTTGGTGAGATACATAACATCATGCTGAGCCGCATCAAACAGTATGTCAACGCAGCTGCGGTTGTTGTCGACATCATCAAATGGACGCTTGAAGAGCGGCGCAAGTTCAAGTCATACATGCCGTGGTACATGTACGACATACGCTGAATTTGGCACAGTGAAAAACAGTGCCGTCATGGGGTATAATAGAACTCATGAGCGACAAAGCAAAGACGGTTCCGATGTGTGTGGTTCACCCGGGCGCAACTGCAGAAGACGGTGATTTCACCTTCGAGATGCAGGCACGCTACAATGATGCGAGGACGGTCAAGTTCGCGCTGATTCCGTCTGATGCAGAGAAACTTCACCAGGAGCTTGGTGCGTACCTGAAGGCCGCCGCCAAGAAGTAGAATGACGAAAGCAGAGATGAGGAGAGCGAAACCTGAAGACATCAGGCGTCTCGCAAACTTCATTTTTAAGACAACGGGAATCGCAGACATGGGTGACAAACAGATCATCCGTCTCCTCGATTGGTACTTTAAACGTGCAGAAAAGAAGCGT
>Ga0315284_10001344_pt1 | contig 35014 bp, 29 predicted proteins | sample YL17G09_16_MG_FD_203696 | JGI IMG/M metagenome (GOLD analysis project Ga0315284, IMG submission 203696) | Sediment microbial communities from Yellowstone Lake, YNP, Wyoming, USA - YL17G09_16 | ecosystem: Environmental > Aquatic > Freshwater > Lake > Sediment | place: USA: Wyoming | collected... | reverse complement strand
GACGTGCCGGGAAACTGATTGACCACGAGGTCGAACGTATCAATGGCGGCGTAGTATTCGCCGTCCAGGAACAGCTCGACGGCGACATTGTTCAGGCGGTTGGCTTCTGTCAAGTTTGTGTTGCCGGGTAGGAGACCATCCGAGCCACGAGTGGGATTCGGAGGAGGCGGGGAGGATCCACCAAAGAAGGAATCGCCCGGTGGATTGGGCAGAGCGTTTGCTGCTAATACGAGACCATAGAATTGACTGGGCAACGGCGGATATTGTCCCCACCAATTGTATTGAGCCGGGATGATGATGGAGGGATTACTATTAAGCACATCGTACACGCCATTGCTATAAATTGAATTTAATCCCTGCCGTGTCGAATCCAAGCCCAAATAGGGAAAGCCGCCACCGGTCGCATAGATTCCATCCGTACGGTTCTCCATTACACTGTTTCTGCCGCATTGCGGATAAGCAGAAGACCGCAGCATAATGGGAAGCGCCGCAGCGCTCATGCAACTTATTCCTATATCATTATTGTATGACAGATGGGTATCGCCGATTTTTAGCACTGATCCGGACACGGCAAAAATCCCTGAGGGACCATTGTTTCCATTGTAGCATATGCTATCGTTGTAGATTTTCGCACCGGAATTGACAAGCACCAGCCCATGGCTTGAGCAGTTTGTGATCGAGCTGGATTCCAGGATCAAATCGCTCCCGTCGCACAAGAGACCCGCTCCAGCAGCAGATTTTATCCAGCTATTCTTCAGATAGAGATAGCTGCCGTCGTACGCTCTTATGGCAGGACCGCTCGTGTGTTCGACCCTGGTATATACAAGAGAATCCCGGCCTGAAGTGGTTCCGCTATTTTCAAAGTATAGCCCCAACCAGCCCTCCTCTGGTTCCAAAGCCGTAAAGACAGCCGAGTCTGTGGAAAGTCCATGACAGTCCAACGTCTGGTCTTCACCAAATTTTAGGAAACCATATTTGGTGGCATAGATTGGCGTGGTGGCGCGGGCAGGTCCCTCATTAACCCAAATCTCATTGGGTGTTTCCGTCGTGTTGGTGACGGTGTCGGCCAAGACGATGTGATCATCATTATTCGACCAGATCCAGTCATTAAATGCCTCCAGCTTGAAAATCCGGCCTTCCCCCGCCTCAAATGGTATCGCTTTGAAGTCGCCCGTGCTGGAGACGAATTGCTCTTGAGTATAGATATCCCTCAGCACATTTGTGCTGTCCAGATTGGTCTCCACCGTAATATGGCGATCCCCATTCGTGCGGCGGTTGACGATGATTAGATAGTCCGGCGAGTTGCTGGGTGGGAGGTGAAACTGACCGACTTCGATATAGTCATCATCCGCTTCTTCAAAATAAATATTGTCAACAGCCCCTTGGAAATTCGGGGCTTGAGCCACGCAGAACGCTGCATCTCTTTCCAGCAACAGCAGCGTATCCCCGATGGCGTCCAACTGGGTGAAGACCTCCTGCACGGCCAGCCATTTTTCATCATAAATCGTCCCCGCCGGATGCAGACCCTGCAGATTCACAAGCCCCAGTATGCTGTCCCCTGTTGTCGAATTGTATGAGGAGCGATAAGTAAAAAAGGATATACCTTTGGCGCCATGGGCTAAAGCAATGCCTGTTTCCACCCGGATTTCGGCGGCTGTGGGGTGGCGAGATGTGTACTGACTGGAAGCAGAATTCCATTTGGAGAAGGCCTGTCCGGTGAAATGCATTTCGATGCTGCTATCCTGGTCAATCTGGCAGGCTTGGTAAGCATCCTCAAGATGTCTGGCAAGAGTATCCAATTCCTGCTGAGATCCTGGCAATCCATAGGAGCTGTCGCCTTTGAATACGTATGGATCCGTATCAACCAGGGGCGGCTTGGCGAATTGCACGAAGAGATCGGGCCGCCGCTGCCAAAAATCCTGCCTCAGTGGCGTCAAAGGCATGCGGGTCAGCGAAGTTCTGGCCAGATCATTAACAATCCCGTGCGCTCGGAATGTCTGCCGCAGCGGTTCATCGGACTGGCCCCATCCGGCCATATCGGCTGCCCAATCATCTTCGATGCTATCGCACTGGGCGGCCATCCGCGTCAGGATGCTGTCCTTCAAGTCGGCGTTGTAGAATAGATAATAGCCGCGTTCCATGTCCATGTAGTCAATCCAGTCCACCCAGAAATCGCAGTTGTCGTGCCAGATTATTTTGTAGCAGACGGAGAACCAACCGCGCGCGGTGGAATTATCCGGAGACAAATAATTCATCTCCAGGTTCTTGAAATAGGGATAGGAGGTGTCGGCGAAAGCTTGGCCCGTGAAGGTCGTTTCGGCGATTGTCCAGTTGTATGCACCAAGCGTGTTATGCCTCTGCACTTTCACTGTAAACACGGGATCGCTAAGATTTTGAAGTTGCGAAGTGTTCGCCATGACGCGAAAGATGGCTTTAAAGGGGCGTGTGCCATTGTATTCCGGGCAATCAGTCTGGTTGCGGTCTAAGCCGAGAGAATCCTCTCCCAGATGCGTTTCGCAGGGACCATAAAGCACGATGCCTTGCGAATCGGTGGCCTTGGTGCATTTCCATGCCTCTAATAGGCCACCGCCTGGCGGTTGGTATTGTACTCGTGCTCCCCTCACCGTATCCGCCGATCCCCCGTGCCAGAAGTGGTAGTAATATTCAGGAAGACTATTCACGAATAGCCCTATATATGACGTTTGGTAATCCCATTCCGCTTCGTGGTGATCGTACTGGCCATAGGAGTAGTGCTCCAGGTAGTATGTAGAGCCGTAAAAGGGTCCGCCAGCGCGGCGCAGCACGGCCTTCATCCCATGATTGTGAATGAGATTCATGTAGTCTGCCAGAATGGAATAACCGCCCAAGCCGTAGTGCCATACCCGATTTTGATTTAAGGCAGCGAATGAGTCCCAGACCGCTGCGTTCGTGGTCATGGGCGGCTCGTAGAGCCCGCGGGGGAAGTCGCTGCTGGTGAGGCTGCCGTAGATTAAGAACAGCCCGAAGAGGCCGGCCAGAACGGCGGCCAGAAGGTGATGAGTAGAGCGCTTCATGATCGTCTCCTATTTAAAGTTCGCTTCTTTGGTCGGGGTCGGAGGCGACCCCGACTATGAAATTCTGTAGGGGCGTCCGCCGCGGCGGACTGTGCGCCCTGCTAACGAATCAGCACAACCTTTTTCAGTTGACGATATTGATCCACTTGCAACTCGAGAAGATAGATTCCCGATGAAACTGGTTGATTCTGTTCGTTCTTGCCGGTCCAGCTCACGTTGTAGCCGCCCGGCAGCATCTGCTGATTAATGATGAGAGGATTGATTACGGCTCCCCTGAGGTCATATATTCGCAAATTCACCGTGGAAGGCTTGCCCAGTTCGAAATGAATGCTGGTGGAGGAGTTGAATGGATTGGGATAGTTCTGCGCTAATTTGAACCAGCCGGGATTCCGCGGCAAATTTTCCGGGGCTACGCCTGCGCCATTGTCCACCATATTGGGATTGCCGGCATAGAGATAGGCGCGACCCTGATTAAATGGGAAATTATAGTGATCCAGGCCCAGGATGAAATCATCGCAGCCATCGCCATTGACATCTCCAACACCACCGATTCGGAAGCCGTCATACATCCAGAACTCGCTATACCACCAATCGGGCGTGCCATTAAACCATTGCGAACCTAGATATATCCCCGCGTAACCGGCGACATCACAAAGGATATCACTAAAGCCATCGCCGTTTATATCACCGTCGGAAATCTTCGAGATACCGATTGGATTACCACTCATTCCCAAAATAACCTCATCTGGAACTGTATCCATTTCCGCGCCCCCAAAATAGATTTTTGATGGGCTACCATAGGTCTCCGCCACCAAGTCGCAGTAACCATCCCCATTCACGTCGCCGATGGCTCCCCCGCCAACCATGCCGGGAAGAATTTGCAAATCCGGAATCGTGTCCATGGGGCTGCCGCCGAAGAAGAGCAGACCCGGAAAGTAGGGCTCGTTATAGATGGGCTTGTAGGCCAGTATATCATCATATCCATCCCCATTGACATCGCCCAGACCGGAAACCCTAAACCAGAAATTATTAAACTGCTCGGTCGAGTAGCGCCAGTCCGCAATTGTGTCCAAATCCGGCCCGCCATAGTAAATTTCGAAATATTTATAGCTGAATTCGGGATTCCCACCTGAAATCACGAAATCACTCCAGCCGTCGCCGTTAACATCACCCGCGCTATCGGTGGAAGTGCCGAAATATTCGAAGTAGTAGGTCGCCGGCTTCTTAACCCGCCAATCAGCGATAGTATCCAGACCTGCGCCGCCAAAAAAGATCTCCACATAGCCACCGGTTGTACTCCCCGCTCCGGGGATTAGAAAATCTTCCACGCTGTCGCCGCTGACATCCTGCACATTGCTGATATCGCTGTCAAATCCATCCAGCGTGCCGCTGCTGTCGCCAATAAAGACAAAGGCGGCGCTGTCTATAAAATCCGCACTGCCAAAGTAGAGATAGTTTTTGCCCTGCCCGTTGTTCCAGCCGCCTGCTCCAATCAGCACGTCTGAAAAGCCATCGCCATCAAAATCACCCCCAGTAATGCCGCCACCATAGGCGTCGCCATTGGCTTCGCCGTAGCCGGTCCACACGCGTGTGGGGGAGTTCTGCGCCTGCGCCGCCAGGGCCAGGCAGAGGAGGATTAGGGTCAGGGTTTTCATGGGGGGGCTCCTTTTGGGGGTTAAATCTTATAAAATATAGTAATTAAAAATCCAGAATGCAAGTGCAAAAGGGTGCAGGTCAGTGGGCGGGGTAATTCGCTGCCGGCCTGCCCAGCAAAGCGAAAAGCTCCGGCCGCTGGGTATACCAGCAATGGAGCTGCAACTGGGAGTAGGGCATTTGCAGCGGCAGGGTCAGTGAGTCTCTGGCCATGAGATTGACCACTCCAACCGCATCATACATGGAGCGCAACGGCTCATCCGGCTGTTTCCAACCGGCCATCTTATTGACCTTGTTTGGGTCGTTCTCTATCGCCTGGCATTGATTGGCTATGAGCGTCAAGGCAGTGTTACGAGTTGTCTGATCGGTAAAGAGATAGCGCCCGCGCCGCATGTCGTAGAATTCGATCTGATCTACCCAAAAGTTGCACAATCCCTTCCAGTACATCCTGTAAAACACCGCGAATGCGCCATCGGGAATCTGATAAATTTTCTCAAAGTGTTTCCAATTGGGGTAGGAAGTATCCGCGAAGGACTGGCCTGTGTAATACTCCTCAAGCAGCGTGGTCTCTGGGCTGTTTTTTAGCACCTGGAAGCGAAATACTGTATCGGTCAACGCGGAGAGGGAATCGAGGTTGGCCATGACCCGAATGATGACCTTGAAACTGTCATCGTCTTGAGTGGGCGAGCGGTCTTGGTTGCCGTGGGTGCCGGTATGGTTTGGCCCCGTCAGAGTCTCATTGGGACCGGTCAGCATCCAGCCCTGACTATCCACGCCTTGGGTGCACTTCCAGGCCGGTACATTGCCGACCGTGTCAAGCTGGCCCCGAACGTTTTCCACACCGGTGTACCAGTGGTAGAAATAGTAAAAATATTCGGGGCGGTCATTATTAATCCAATAGGACGATCCCGAATAATCCCATTCGGCCTGATAGATGTGATGCTGTCCGCAGGAGTAGTAATTCAGATAGAAGGTATCACAGTCTGTAGTGTCTAAGGTCAAGACCGCCTTCATCCCATAGTTGGAGGCATTGTTGAGATAGTTCTGCAGGCTGGTCTCGTGGTTGAAATTGTAATTCCAAATTCGATTGGCATTGAGGAGCGCGATGGAATCCCATTTTGCGGGGATGGGCGGGCCATAGAGGCCGCGCGGGAAGTCGCTGCCGGTCAAAGCTCCTTGCAGCACGAACAGGCCAAAGCCTACAGCAACCAGAATGGCCGCCAGTTGAGATGCAATGTGACGCTTCATGACTGTCTCCTTTTAAATTGTCTGAATCACCGATCCGTCAGCAGACGGATGCCTCTACCGACGCATTGAACGGATTGAACAGATTAAACGGATTTTAGCGGAGTAGGGCTATTTTGCGCACTTGACGGTATTGATCCACGCTCATCTCCAGCAAGTAGATCCCTGAGGATACTTCTTGATTCGTTTCATTCTTGCCGTTCCAGCTCACGTTGTAGCCGCCGGGGAGCATTTGCTTATTCGCGATGAGCGATTTGATTTCATTCCCTCGGATATCGTAGATTTTTAGATTGACGGCTGATGGCTTGCCAATTTCAAAATGGATGCTGGTTGAACTATTAAAAGGATTGGGATAGTTCTGATCCAACTTAAACCAGCCGGGATAGCGCACCAGCTCTTCAGGCTCCACGCCCGCGCCCAGATCCGTCAGTGTATCGTTGCCAGCAAACAGACGTGCCATCCCTTGATTAAAAGGATATTGATAAGTATATTCCCCCACCAGTATCTCATCGCAGCCATCGCCGTTGACATCGCCCACGGCATTCAGGGCAAATCCGTAATACATCCAGAATTCCGAGTACCACCAGTCGGGCGTGCCGTTGAACCAGGGGGAACCCAAGTAAAGAGTCAAATATAATCCCGCGTCGCAAATTATGTCGCTGAATCCATCACCATTAATGTCGCCTGCGGCAATGTATTCGGCACTCACGTTGGGCCCTGAGACTCCCTGCAAAAACACATCGGGAATTGTGTCCATTTCCGCCCCGCCGAAATAGACGGCCGTGAAGCTGGTGTCTGGATATTGCACCACTTTATGTAAGAGTATGTCCGCAAATCCATCATGGTTTATGTCCCCGATCCCTGCCCCTGATGTTAAAAATGGATAAAATTCCAAGTCCGGAATGGTATCCATGGGACTGCCGCCGAAGAAAATGCGGCCAGGCTCCATGCCGTAGTAGGCCAAAATATCATCAAAGCCATCGCCATTGACATCCCCCAAGCTCTTGAAGAGGTAAGCGGAATGGCCACCGCCGCTATATCGCCAATCCGAGATGGTGTCCAGACTGGGCCCCCCATGGTATATTTCCATATAATTATAACTAAGATCATAATTAGCTCCTGAAACTATGAAATCGCACCAGTCATCTCCGTTCACATCACCGGCACTATCCGCATACCAGCCGAAAAAATCTTGGCCCGGTGGCGAGTATTTCCGAATTTGGAAATCGGGAATGGTATCTAGTTGCGACCCGCCGAAAAAGATATCCACATAGCCACCTCCGAAATATCCCGCTCCCGCTCCCGGAATCAGAAAATCTTCTATTCCATCTGCATTCACATCCCCGACGTTGCAATCCGAAAAATCATAACCATCAAAGGCCGTGTCCCCTGTGAAATAGAAGGATGCGGTGTCGAAGAAATCCGGCGAGCCCAAGTAAAGGTAGTTCCTGCCGATGGCGCCATTGCCCCCCACGTTGCCCCAACCGCCGGCCCCAATCAGCACGTCGGAGTACCCGTCGTTGTTAAAGTCTCCGCCGGTGGAGCCAGCCCCGTAGTAGTTGTTGCCGGCTTCGCCGTAGCCGGTCCAGACCAGTTGCAGCCAGTTCTGCGGCTGCGCCTGTGCTGCCAGCGCCAGGCAGAGGAGGATAAGAGTCAGGGTTTTCATGGGGGGTCTCCTTTCGGGGATTAAAATCTTATATAATATAGTAATTAAAAATCCAGAATGCAAGTGCAAAAGGGTGCAGGTCAGCGAGCGGGGTAATTCGCGGCCGGCCTGCCCAGCAAAGCGAAAAGCTCCGGTCGGCGCAAAAACCAGGCGGTTGAGCCTCCACCAGCGCTTGTAAGTTGAGCGAAAGGCGTCACGGGCGGATAATCCAAAGAATCCCGCGCCATCAAATTTACCACGCCATGCGCATCAAACGACGACCGGATAGGCTCATCGGACTGCTTCCAACCGGCCAAAATATTGCCATATAGGCCTTCGAGTGAGTCGCATTGATAGGCGATGAGGGCCAAGACGCTGTCCCTCGTGTCCTGATCGGTGAAGAGATACCTCCCCCGATTCATGTCGTAGAATTCAACCCAGTCCACCCAGAAGTCGCACCTATTCTTCCAGTCAACCGTATAAAGCAGATTGAATCCCCCAGTCGGAATGGTATATTCCAGTTCGAATTTCTTCCATTGCGGATAGCTGACCTGGGCGAAGGAATCCGCCGTATAGTAGGCGCTGTTAAAAGTGATAGTGGTGCTTCCCATTATCCTGAAAATCCGCCAGTAGAAGACAGTATCGGTGGGCTCCAGCCCATCCAAATCCGCCATGACGCGGATGATGGATTTGAAATTGCGATCCTGCGCCGCATCGGGCCAGGCCTGTTGGCTCGCCCAGGTGCTGGTGTCATCTTCGCCCTCGAGAGTTTCATTAGGCCCTCTCAGCATGATACCCTGGCCATACGGGGCATTATGTGTGCATCGCCACGAGTCGCCATCGTCAGGCTGATAAGGATCTAGCTCACCGCGCACCGTGCCATTCCAGGTCGAGGCATGATTGAAAAAGTAAAATCCCAGAGGGTCCTCATGTTCCATTTTGTAGAGCGCGGTGTCGTAATGCTGTTCCGCCTGATAGATGTGATGCTGGGCGCAGGAGTAGTCCTCCATGTAGAAAGTGTCGAATTCGCCGGAGTACTGGGGATCCAAGCGCAAATACGCCTTGATGCCATTCGTGCTGCACGCTACCAGGTAGGCGTTCAGGCTGGCGTTGCCACCCCAGTTGTAGTTCCAGACTCGATTTGGATTGAGCGCGGCAAAATCGCCCCAGTGTGAGGCATCGGGCGGCCCATAGAGACCGCGCGGGAAGTCGCTGCTGGTCAGAACTCCATGCAAAACGAATAGGCCAAAGCCTACGGCAACCAGAATGGTCGCCAATTGAGATGCAATGTGACGTTTCATGACTGTCTCCTCTTAAATTGTCTGAATCGCCGATTTAACGGATTTAACGGATTACACGGATTTATCGCAGCAACACAATCTTGCGCACTTGACGGTATTGATCCACGCTAAGCTCCAGCAAGTAGATCCCTGAGGACACCTCTTGATTCCTTTCATTTTTGCCGGTCCAGCTCACATTGTAGCCGCCGGGAAGCATCTCCTTATTTGCGATAAGCTGCTTGATCTCATTTCCACGGACATCATAGATTTTCAGATTGACGGTAGATGGTTTGCCCAGCTCAAGATGAATGCTGGTCGAGCTGTTAAAAGGATTTGGATAGTTCTGATCCAGCTTAAACCATCCAGGATAGCGCACCAACTCTTCAGGTTCCACGCCTGCGCCCAGATCCGTGAGCGTGTCATTGCCGGCAAACAGACGGACCATCCCCTGATTAAAGGGATATTGATAGGTATATTCTCCCACCAATATCTCATCGCAGCCGTCGCCGTTGACATCGCCCACGGTGTTCAGGGCATAGCCATATAACATGTAGAATTCAGAAAACCACCAGTCCGGCGTGCCGTTGAACCAGGGGGAACCTAAGTAAAGGGTCAGCAATATTCCCCCGCTGCAGATTATGTCGCTGATGCCATCGCCATTTATGTCCCCATGAGAGAGGTAATCGGCTCCAACCGAAGGAGAGATGACACCCCGCAAGAGAACATCCCAAACCGTATCGACATCGGCGCCCCCAAAATAGACGCGGGCCCAAGTAGTGTCCGGCGGGGAGATGGGATCGCGCAAAACAAAATCTGCGTAGCCATCGCCATTGATGTCTCCGACCCCACCGCCTGCGCCTCTATAAGGGTAAAACTCTAAATCAGGAATTGTATCCATAGGATCGCCACCATAGAATATCATGGTCGGCGCTCCAAGAGCCAGAATGTCGTCAAAGCCGTCGCCGTTCACGTCTCCCATACCCTTCACCTCAGGGATGAAGGTTGTTATGCAGGTATAATGCCAATCGGGTATGGTATCAAGATCAGGTCCGCCGAAATAAATTTCAAAATATCGCCAACTCAATTCCGGGTCACCCCCTGCAATTACGAAATCACTCCAACCGTCCCCGTTGACATCTCCTGCGCTATCCGTCGATTCACCGAAATACTCAAAATAGTAACTGGCTTGTCTCTCCACATGCCAATCGGGTATTGTATCAAACGTCTCGCCGCCGTAAAAGAGCTCAACATAACCCCCTGGTATATGGTGCGAGGCCGGAATCAGCAGGTCTGCTGAGCCATCACCGTTTACGTCCTGCACGTTGGCCACGTGCCAATCGAAACCGTCGAAGGCAGTATCGCCTTGAAAAATGTATGTGGCGGTGTCGAAGAAATCGGGCGAACCAAGGTAGAGGTAATCTCTGCCGATGTTCCCGTTTCCTCCAATTTGCCCCCAGCCGCCAGCTCCGATCAGCACATCGGAGTAGCCGTCGGCATTAAAATCCCCAGCGGTCATGCCAGCGCCATAGAAGTTTAATGGTCCTTCGCCATAGCCGGTCCAAACCAGTTGCAGATAGTTTTGCGCGTGCGCTTGGGCCGTTAGCGCCAGGCAGAGGAGGGTTAAGGTCAGGGTTTTCATGGGGGGTCTCCTTTCAGGGTTAAAGTCTTATAGAATATAGTAATTAAAAATCCAAAACGCAAGTGCAAAAGGGTGCGGGTCAGTGGGCGGGGTAATTCGCGGCCGGCCTGCCCAGCAAAGCGAAAAGCTCCGGTCGGCGCAAAAACCAAGCGGTTGAGCCTCCACCAGCGCTTGTAAGTTGAGCAAATGGCGTCACAGATGGAAAATTCAATTCATCCCGCGCCATCAGATTCACCACCCCATGCGCTTCAAATTGGGAGCGCCACGGTTCATCGGATTGCTTCCACGCAGCCAGAGTGCTATCATAGATTCCTTCTAGTGAGTCGCATTGGTGGGCGATCAGCGCCAGCGTATTAGCGCGAGTCGTCGAATCGGTAAATAAATATCTCCCCCGATTCATGTCGTAGAACTCAATCCAATCCACCCAGAAATTGCATTTGTTCTTCCAGTCCACCGTATACATTAAATTCATTCCCCCCTTGGGGATGGTGTATTCCAATTCGAATTGCTTCCACTGCGGGGAGCTGACGCCGCCGAAAGAGGCGACCGTATAGTAAGCGCTATTGAGCGTAATTCCGGTGATGCCGCTGGACTTGAAGATCCGCCAGCAAAACACGGTATCGGTGGCTGGCAATTCGGTTAAATCCGCCATCACGCGGATAATGGCGCAAAACTGGCTGTCAGCGGTGCTAACGCGATTCTGGTTGCCCCAGGTGCCGATGTCATCTTCGCCCTCCAGCGTCTCGTTGGGGCCGTTCAGCATAAAGCCTGCGCCGTAGGAGGCGTCCTTTGTGCAGCGCCATGAAGCACCTCCCTCCGGAACGTTTGGTGCCAATTCTCCACGCACCGGATGCGTGCTGCTATCCGAGTGAACGAAAAAATAAAAGATGTCCGGCCGCGTGCCGAGCATGATGCCTGCGGAGCTGTCATAGTCAATCTCCGCCTGATAGATGTGGTGCTGGCCGCAGGAGTAGTACTCCATGTAGAAAATATTGAACTCGCCTGAATATACTGGATCCAGACGCAAGCACGCCTTTATGCCATGCGTGCTGCACGCCGTTAGGTAAGCATTCAGACTGGCATTGCCGCCCCAGTTGTAATTCCAGACGCGATTGGGATTTAGCTGACTAAAATCATCCCAATGAGTGCTGTTCGGTGGCCCATAGAGACCGCGCGGGAAGTCGCTGCTGGTGAGGCTGTTGTAGGTTAAGAACAGCCCGAAAAGGCCGGACAGAAGGGCGGCCAGAAGATGATGAGTAGAGTGTTTCATGATACTCTCCTTTTGTAATTGTCTGAATCGCCGATGAAACGGATTTAACGGATTAAACGGATTCTGTAGGGGCGCATTGCATGCGCCCTCTTAACGTATAAGCACCAATTTGCGCAGTTGACGGTATTGATCCACTTGCAGCTCGAGAAGATAGATTCCGGATGAGACTGGTTGATTCTGTTCATTTTTGCCGTTCCAGCTCACATTGTAGCCCCCGGGGAGCATTGGCTTGGTAACAATGAGTTGCTTTATCATGCTTCCCTTAATGTCATAAAGACACAGACTAACATCTGAAGGCTTGCCCAGCTCGAAATGGATGCTCGTGCTGCTGTTGAAGGGATTGGGGTAGTTCTGATCCAACTTAAACCAGCCGGGATAGCGCACCAGCTCTTCGGGCAATACGCCCGCGCCCAAATCCGTCAGAGTATCATTTCCGGCGAAAAGCCGGACCATGCCCTGATTAAAGGGGTATTGATAAGTATATTCACCTACCAGGATTTCGTCGCAGCCGTCGCCGTTCACATCGCCCACCGCGTTCAGGGCAAAGCCACCATACATCCAGAATTCACTGAACCACCAGTCCGGCGTGCCGTTAAACCAGGGCGAACCCAGGTAGAGGGCCAGCAAAATCCCCTCATCGCAAATGATATCGCTAATGCCGTCCCCGTTGAAATCGCCGCAGGATACGTAACCCGCCCATACCGTAGGCGAGGCTGCTCCCTGCAATATCACATCCCCGACCGTGTCTACATCGGCGCCCCCAAAATAGACGCGCACCCAAGCTGTATCCGGCTGAGAAAGCGGATCGCGCAGGACAAAATCGGCATAGCCATCGCCATTGACGTCGCCGACTCCTCCGCCCGCGGCTCGATACGGGTAAAACTCTAAATCAGGAATTGTATCCATGGGATTGCCGCCGAAGAAGATCTTGGCCGGTGCCCCAAACATTAGCATATCGTCAAATCCATCCCCATTTACATCGCCCAAACCATTTACCGGTGGGACGCCAACTGATATGAACGAATAATCCCAATCCGGTATGGTATCGAGGGCCGGTCCACCCCAATAGATTTCATAGTAGCATGAATCTAGCTGCCACTTACTACCCGCGACGACAAAATCACTCCAGCCATCCCCATTCACGTCTCCTAAACTGTCCGTTTCCTCTCCAAAAAACTCGCCATAGGTGGAGGCACGTTTTTGGAGACGCCAGTCGGGGATCGTATCAAAATCACTGCCCCCGTAGAATATTTCAATATAGCCTCCATACCAGGCCCTTGATCCTGGGATCAGCAGATCCTGGATGCTGTCTCCATTAACATCCCGAACATTTGACACATCCCAGTCGTACTCATCCCAAGCGGTATCGCCCTGAAAAATGAATGTGGCGGTATCGAAAAATGCGGGCGAACCAAGATAAAGGTAGTCTCTGCCGATGTTGCCATTGCCTCCCACATTGCCCCAGCCGCCGGCTCCAATCAGCACGTCGGAGTAGCCGTCGTTGTTAAAATCTCCGCCGGTGGAGCCTTGGCCGTAATAGTTATTGCCAGCTTCGCCGTAGCCGGTCCAGACCAATTGCAGCCAGTTCTGCGGTTGTGCCTGCGCCGCCAGCGCCAGGCAGAGGAGGGTTAAGGTCAGGGTTTTCATGGGGGGTCTCCTTTCGGGCATAAATTACCAATTCAACATAAACGCCTTTCCATGGAGATGTCAAGGTCTATTTTTTGTATTTTCATTGAGTGCAAAAGGGCGCACATCGTGCACCCGGCCGTCTCGCTGGGTGGGGCGGATGAAATCGAAGTGGGCTTGCGGGGTGGGGTATTTCAAGCGCAGCCGGCGAGGCGAACCGTAGCGCGTCTCGGCGGCGCGGATCATTTCAGCGGAAAAATACATGAAAGCTCCTGGTTCACATTAATATACGTCGAGACAAAGCGAAGGCCAACCGAAAAGTGCGCCCAGAGCCAGAAACGAAAAGATAGAACACCTCTTTTTCGTTGCACCAGGAAGGGAATTTTGTTAGATTGGATGAATTTGCGAGAGGCACTATGAACTTTGCACCGATTTTTATCTTCTTCGGAGCGGCGGTCGCGGTGGTGTTCGCGGCGCTGTTGACCAGCCGGTTGCTGGCGCCGCGCAAGCCGAATCCCGTCAAACTCTCGACTTACGAATGCGGCGAAGAGCCCGTGGGATCGCCCTGGATCCGCTTCAATACGCGCTTCTACGTGATTGCTCTGATCTTCATCGTCTTCGACGTGGAAGTGCTGTTCCTCTACCCCTGGGCGGTGAACCTGAAATCGCTGGGGATGTTCGCCTGGGTCGAAATGGCGGTGTTCGTGGTCATTCTGTCGGTCGGATTGGCCTACGTCTGGGCGAAGGGGGATCTGGAATGGATCAAGCCCAAGGCGGAGATACGGGGGCATCGTCCTCAAAATCCACCGATTCCTTCCTCACCCGATTAAAATCGGGTGCTCCGTAAGAAGTTGAAGAGGCTAAAGCCTCTGATGAAATAAGAGAATTCCCTCGTTTTAGCGACTTTTGAGTCTATCGAGCTCCCGGTCTGCCGCGGCTGATTCGGGTGCCACGGGAGCAAAAGGAAATCATGGGCATCATCGAGGGCCGGTTTGGGCCTAATGTGATCATCACCTCTCTGGACAAGCTGTTCAACTGGGGCCGGGGCAGTTCGATTTGGCCGGTGAGTTTCGGGCTGGCCTGCTGCGCCATCGAAATGATGGCCACGGCGGCGTCACGCTTCGACCTCGACCGCTTCGGCACCTTCATGCGCCCCACGCCGCGGCAGGCGGACTGCATGATCGTGGCGGGAACGGTCAGCGTCAAGATGGCTGAGCGCGTCAAGAGGCTCTATGAGCAGATGCCGGAGCCCAAATACGTGATTTCGATGGGCTCCTGCGCCAATTCCGGCGGGCCCTACTGGGAATGGGGTTATCATGTGGTCAAAGGCGTGGATCTGATCATTCCGGTGGACGTCTATGTGCCCGGATGCCCGCCACGGCCGGAAGCGCTGCTGGATGCCTTCATCCAGTTGAAAAAAAAGATCATGCAAGAGACGATGGCGAGAACGACATAGCTGAATGTTGCGGTCAGGCCCCGAAGGGGGGCTTCGCGCAGCGACCGCGACTATGGGTAGAAAAACATATGACCGCAGAAGAGATTGGCCAGCGATTGACAGCCGCGGGCCTGAAAGCAGAATTCAAGCCCACCACGCCCGATCCGCATCTGGAAATCGCGCGCGAGGATTTGATCAAGGTTTCGCGCATGCTGCGCGATGATTCTGATTTGGCTTTCGACAGCCTGATGTGTCTTTCGGGATTGGACTGGCCGGATCGCAATGAGGTGGTGTATAACCTCCACTCCTTCAAGCATAGCCACAAGGTCAATTTGAAGGTTCGGTGCCCGAAGGAAGATCCGGTTATCCCGACGGTTTCGGGCATCTGGCCTACTGCAGAATGGCATGAGCGGGAAGCCTTCGATCTGATCGGCATCCGTTTTGAAGGGCATCCCGATTTGCGGCGAATTTTGCTGCCCGAAGATTGGGAAGGACATCCGCTGCGCAAGGATTACAAGCCGCCCGAACGATGGCATGAGATTCCGGTCACGGTTCAACTGCCGACGACGGTTAACAAATGAAAATGGTAATCCCCCCTACCCCCCCTTTATGAAAGGGGGGAAAGGGGAAGTCCCCCTTTTCTAAAGGGGGATTCAGGGGGATTATGAAGGAAATTAGAGAACTCAATTTGGCCTTGGGTTCGACTGCCGAGAAATGGGAACTGCTGCGCCAGAGCTCGGACCCGCTGGGCGAACGCATGACGCTGCAGATGGGGCCGCAGCACCCGGCGACTCACGGCGTTCTGCGCCTCGAGCTGGAGACGGATGGCGAAGCGGTTACGAAGATCACCCCATATATCGGCTATCTGCACCGCTGCTTTGAGAAGGTGGCGGAGAATGTCAGTTACCCCCAGATAGTGCCTTATGCCGACCGGCTGGATTACCTGGGGGCGATGAACATGGCGCTGGGATACGTGCTGACCGTCGAGAAGCTCATGGGTATCGAGGTCAATGAGCGGGTCAAGACGATTCGCGTGCTCTGCGCCGAGATGAATCGCATCGCCAGCCACTTAGTCGCGCTGGGCACCATGGCGCTCGATATCGGCGCCTGGACGCCGTTTCTGCTGCTCTTCCAGGAGCGCGAGCATATTCTCGATTTACTGGAGGAGCTTTCCGGTGGAAGGCTGCTCTATAATTACATCTGGATCGGCGGGCTGGCCTACGATCTGCCGTCCGGCTGGACGGATCGCGCGCGCGAATTCTGCGATTATTTCGAGCCGAAGATCACGGAGTTGAACGAGCTGCTCTCCACCAATAAAATCTACATCGAGCGCACGGCCAATGTGGGCGTGTTGCCGCCGGATGTCGCCATCGCTTACGGCGTGGCGGGACCCAACCTGCGGGGTTCGGGCGTCAATTGGGACATCCGCAAGAATGAACCTTATTCGGGATACGAGAATTACGATTTTGAAATCCCCATCGGCAGGGGTGAAGTGGGGCATACAGGCGACTGCTGGGATCGCTATATGGTGCGCGTGCGCGAGATGGGGCAGTCCGTGAGAATCATCCGCCAGGCGCTGGACCGGCTCCCCGAAGGCGACGTCAAGGAGAAGATCCCCAAGAGCTTCAACAAGATGCCGGTGGGCGAACTCTACATGCGCACCGAGGCTCCGCGAGGGGAGATCGGATTCTATCTCGTATCGGACGGCAAGAAGAATCCCTACCGCTTGAAGGCGCGGTCCAGTTGCTTTACAGCCATATCGGCGCTGCCGGCATTCGCTCAGGGAGGCCTGATTGCCGATTTGGTCGCCATCGTCGCCAGCGTAGATATCGTTTTGGGGGAGGTTGATAGATAGTTCCTAGTTCCTAGTTCCCAGTTGCGAGTTGCGAGTTGCGAGTTCCGAATATTTCAGCCGAATCCTGAGTCTCAAATATGATCAATACTGCTGATCCGATGATAAAACTCTTGATCACCATCGTCTACTGCGTGGGGGTGGTGGGATTTGTGTTCCTGTTCGTGCTGTTCTCGAACTGGCTGGAGCGCAAGGTATCGGCGCACATCCAGGATCGCCTGGGGCCGATGGAGACGGGCGGTTGGCACGGCTGGTCGCAAGCCATCGCGGACGCCATTAAGCTGCTGCTGAAAGAGGACATCATCCCGACGGCGGCGGACTCCAAGCTCTTCCGGCTCGCGCCCTACATCGTTTTCGTCGGATCTCTGGCGGGATTTGCGGTGCTGCCCTTCGCCTTCAACCTGATCGGATCGGATCTGAACATCGGCGTCTATTACGTCATCGCCGTATCATCGCTGGTGGTGATCGGGATATTGATGGCCGGCTGGGCGTCGAACAACAAATGGGCTATGTATGGAGCCATGCGCGCGGCGGCTCAGATGGTATCCTACGAAGTACCGGTGGCGCTGTCGCTTTTGGTGCCGGTGCTGATTGCCGGGACGCTTTCCATGCAGGAGCTGGTGCAGGATCAGGCGGGCGGCTTCTGGCGCTGGTATGTCTTTCGCGCCTTCCCGTTTAGCACCATCGCCTTTGTGATTTACTTCTGGGCGTCGCTGGCGGAAGTCAACCGCACGCCGTTCGACATTCCCGAAGCCGATTCCGAATTAGTCGCCGGTTATTTCACCGAATATTCCGGCATGCGCTTCGCCATCTTTTTCCTGGCGGAATACGGCAACATGTTCGTGGTGTCGGCCATCGCCGCGACCGTTTTCTTGGGCGGCTGGCAGCCGATCATACCCGCGCTGAAATTCATCCCCGGGCCGTTCTGGTTCGTCGGCAAGGCCTTCGTGCTGGTCCTGATACAGATGTGGCTGCGCTGGACGCTGCCGCGCCTGCGCGTGGATCAATTGATGCACGTCTGCTGGAAGATCTTCCTGCCCTTCAGCTTCGCGAATCTGATGATCGTGGGGTTGTGGGTGGTGCTGGCAAAGTAGAGTTGTCTGAACCGCTGATTCGCGCTGATCCGCCGCGGCGGACTGATTTCGCTGATTGCTTAGGCTCGAAGGGACGATACTTTAATGGCTCCGGGGTTTAGCCCGGGGAGAGAATATAGGTGAAACCCGACCCTGAAGAGTCGGGCCACCCTCCAAAACAACTTGATAACATTTAGAGGAGACTGGACAATGAAAAAGGCTTCTGCAATCGTCTTATTTGTGCTGTTCCTGATGCCTCTGGTTGCGTTCGCTCAGACGCAAGAAGAGTCTAAAGCCAAGGAACCCACTACCAAGTTGGAAGCATTCCTAGCCAAGAAAGGGAAGCTGCTTATAAAGGAGTTCTATAAGCTTGGAGAGGTTCCCGGACGCTATGGATCTAAAATTCAATGCGATGCCCTAGTAATTTACGAGCCGGGTTTGGAAGGGCAAAGAATACGAGGAATAAGGGTTGAGATTACGGAAGGCGGTAAATATGAACGATCAAACACCTCATTTCTTGATATGGAGGAGATCGAAAGCTTATCAAATGCTATAGCATATATGGTTGATTTGTCGACGAAATGGAAAAGTACCAGCAAGGCGTATACAGAGGTCATCTTTGCAACAAGAGGCGATTTTAACATTGGATTCTTCCAACAAGGAACTGAAGTGACCGCATTCTCAACCAGTGGCTATGTCGGGAAGGCGTCTTGTTATTTCGCATCAAATCAAGATCTTAGCACTGTCAAGACAATTATTGATAAAGGACTCAAACTGCTGCAGGAAAAATAGCTTCTAATCCCTGGTTGCACCAAGATGTAGATAGCTTTCTGCCTATTGCCTGCAGAAAAGAAAGGTTTGCATCCACACTGGATTTGTTGGATACATGCCGGATAATTCTTAATAAATTTTGCGGTCATGAATTGTACAGTCGGGCTTCCATCGTTCATAAGGTAGAGGATCACCAGGAATTTATAAGCTTGACCTAAAGCCAATCTTGTTTTTGGAGTTAATAGAATGGCCTACCCAATTTCCAAAAGGAGAATGCAACAAATAATCTCCGCGACGCATTTCGCCAATGAGGGAGATGTTATAGAAAGGGCGCAATGGACTCTTATAAAAGAAAGATTCCCCAATTGTGAAGTCTTTTGGAAAATTTTTGTTGTACTTTCAACAAGAAGAATCGAAACTGAGCCAGTGGATATTAATGAGCGAATTCGCCACAGAGATGGAGTATCTGCAGACATCAAGGGCATCGCCGCGTTTCATTATTCAATGTTCGTAAACCTGACATATGCATACAACCATTTGATAAATTTCCGAGAACCCTCCTTTTCTGATTTTTATGCGCACGTGGGTATAGTCTGTGATATGGCAGAGGAATTTCTGTTAAAGCTACATTTATTTATAAACGAGTGCAAAGGACGCGAGAGCGAGACGCTGCAGAAGTTAAGCAAGCAAGAATTTTTGAAATTGGCTGATAAATGGTATGATAAAAGGTATGGAGATATTTTTGATAACTACCTAAAAAAGGGGAAATCGCTTCCTATTTGGATTCCAAGTAGAAACAACGTGCTTGATGAATATTTTGGGGATTTGGGGCCTTGGACAGAGTACAAGAAATTCAGCCAATTAATAAGAACATACAGAAATATCATAATGCATGATGTTCATATTGGTCAATTGGAGGTGAATGGCGAGGTACTAGTGCCCAAAAAGGAAAAGATCGCAAATTATAAAAAATGGGATCAGATTTTCGCAGTCGCCAGCGATACCGCAAAGCAAGAGCAGGATTTTATTAACATGCGTGAGCAGATGCTGCTGGATATTGGAACTCTCGAGATTCACCTGAATGCGCTATGGGAGAAAGCAATTTCTGACATAAGACAGCTACTTGACCAAGCAAACAGAACTTTTCTAACGAAATTCGATCTCGACTTACAACCAGAGGGCACAGAGTGACTTTGACAATGGCCAAAGTCAAGAATTTCTGAATACGCAAATCCTAAAATAATATGACCCCCATCCACCGCTACTTCCGCGACATCTATCTGGGCGTGTGGACCACGATGGTGGGCATGAAGGTGACTCTGCATCACCTCTTCATGCCCACGATCACGGTCCAGTATCCGCACCAGACGCTGAAATACCCGGAGCGCGCCCGCGCCGCTCTGGTGAACACCATTGACATCTGCAACGGCTGCGCCCAGTGCGCTCGCGCCTGCCCGGTGGACATCATCTACGTGGAAACCGTCAAGGCGTTGAAGGAAGAGGACCTCGGCCTGCTGCCCGACGGCAAGCCCAAGCGGCTGCACGTGGTGCGCTTCGACGTGGATATGTCCAAGTGCGTCTTCTGCGGACTGTGCGTGGACGCCTGCCCGACGGGAGCCATCCACTGGAAATCGCCGCACCAGCCGGTGTTCTTTTCGCGCAGCGCGGCCTGGCGGCGCTGGTCGAAGTATTCGGCGGAGGAACGCAAGCGGCTGTTGGAGCGCGACGCCGCGGCCAAAGCGGCCAAAGCCGCCGCGCCCAGCGCTCATGCCGCACCGCCCGCCGCGCCGAAAGAATCCGCGCCTGAACCGGACGTGCCCAAGGATGCCGCGCCGCCGATTATCCCCATCGAGGGCAAAAAGGAGGAGAGCGAATGATCGAAATATTGACCCGCGCCATCTTCTGGCTCTTCGTCATCCTCACGGTGGGTTCGGCGGTCATCGTGGTCTTTTCGAAGCGCATCATCTACTCCGCCTTTGCGCTTCTTTTCACCTTTTTCGGGGTGGCCGGGCTGTATCTCTTTCTGGCGGCGGATTTTCTGGCCGCCAGCCAGGTGCTGATCTACGTCGGCGGAATTCTGACGCTGATCATCTTCGGCGTTTTTCTGACGGCCAAGATATATCAGATGAATATCCCGCAGCAAACGCACCAGCGCTATCTCGCACTCCTGCCGGTGATTGGCATGGCGGCGGCGCTGATTTACGCCCTCTACACGGCGGATTGGAACGTGGCTCAGGCGGATCCGCAGCCGACGACGAAGCGGCTGGGCGTATTGCTCTTGACGACCTACCTGGTGCCCTTCGAAGTGGCCAGCGTGCTGCTGCTGGCGGCGTTGATCGGAGCCATGCGGCTGGCGCGGCCGCAGTCGAAACATGAGGAATTTTCGGAGGGTCACGATGCCGACTGATTTCCAGATCTATCTGGGCGTGGGCGCCTTCCTCTTCATCCTGGGATTGCTCTGCGTGATGACGCGCAAGAACGCCGTGTCGGTGTTAATGGGCGTGGAGCTCATCCTGAATTCGGCGGCTCTGAATTTTGTGGTGTTCAGCCGCTACACGACCGGGAATCTGCTGGGCCAGGGAGCGGCGCTGTTCGTGATCATTCTGGCGGCGGCAGAAGCGGCGGTGGCGCTGGCGATTTTCCTGCACATTTATCGAACCTTCGCGACGGCGGAGGTGGATCGGGTAAATCAGTTGAGGGGGTAAATGCTCAAGAGCTATCAAATACTGGACGGCAAGCCCGTCGAAGACGGCGCGGAAGGCGCGCCGATCCTGGTTTTCATCAATCCGGACGAAGCCGAGAAGAAGCGGCTGGTCGAGGAATTCAAGCTCGATGAGCATACCTTGAATTCCAGTCTTGACCCGGATGAGTTAGCTCGGTTGGAATTCGAGCCCGAACACTCCGCGCTTATCGTGAAGCGCCCCAAGAATTATTCATCGCAAGATCAATTTCTCTTTCGCGTCAGTTCCTCCGGCATGTTCTTATTTAAGGATCGCCTGGTCATCATACGATCCGATGAAGCGCCCATTTTCGAAGGCAAATCGTTCGCCAAGATTCGCACCCTTCCGGAACTTCTGCTGAAACTGATCAATCGCTCCATTTTTCATTTCCTGGAGCACCTGAAGATCATCAATATGATTTCGGACGAACTGGAGCAGAAGATCAACACGGCCATGGAGAACCGCTATCTGCTGAATCTCTTCACGCTGGAAAAGAGCCTGGTGTATTATTTGAACGCCATCAATTCCAACGGCATGTTGATCGAAAAGCTGCGTTACAACGCGGCCAAGATGGGATTCACTCAGGAAGACGCGGAGCTTTTGGATGACACCAAGATTGAAAACGACCAGTGCTACAAGCAGGCCGAGATTTATTCCAACATTCTGGCGGGGATGATGGACGCGCGCGCCTCCGTCGTCAGCAATAATTTGAACGTGCTCCTGAAGACCCTGAACATCATCACCATCGGCATTATGGTGCCGACGCTGGTGGTCAGCGCCTTCTCCATGAACGTGGGCATCCCTTTTCAGCAGCACCCTTACGCGTTTTGGATCATCATGGGCCTGGCGCTAGTTTCGGTGGGAGGGTTCTTGGCGTTGTGGTGGTACAAGAGATGGTAGAAGAGGTGCAACATGGGAACAACTGAATGATCTCACTGGCTATCATCGTGCTCCTGGCCCCGCTGGGAGCATTTCTGATACAGATTTTCTACGGCAAGAGGCTGCCTCGAGGGGGCGACTGGGTGAGCCTGACCGCGATTTTCGGCGGACTGGCGATCTCGCTCGGGCTTTTCGCTCGCATGCTGGCGGCCTGGGATCCGCATTTTGCCGTTTCCTGGCAATTCGACTGGCTGACTTACGGCGACACCGTTTTTCGCATCGGCATCAACTTGGACAACATGGCCATCATGATGCTGGTGGTGGTGACCATCGTCAGCGCGTTGGTGCATCTTTTCAGCGTGGGTTACATGCACGGAGATCCCCGCTACAGCCAATTTTTCGCCTATTTGTCTTTCTTCAGCTTCAGCATGCTGGGGCTGGTATTAGCTGATAACTTGCTGATTATTTTCTGCTTTTGGGAACTGGTAGGCCTATCGAGCTATCTGCTGATCGGTTTCTGGTATGAGAAGAAGAGCGCGTCGGATGCGGCGGTGAAGGCGTTCGTGGTCAACCGCATCGGGGATGCGGGGATGCTGGCGGGGATCGCACTGGTGCTGGCCACGCTGGGGACGCTGAACCTGAATGACGTGATCGGCGCGGTGGGGCGCGGGGAATTGAGCGGAACACTCTTGACCATCGCCGGGCTATGTCTTTTCTGCGGAGCCATCGGCAAGTCCGCGCAGTTTCCTCTGCACGTCTGGCTGCCGGACGCCATGGAAGGCCCCACGCCGGTGTCGGCGTTGATCCACGCGGCAACCATGGTGGCGGCCGGAGTCTATTTAACCGCCCGCATTTTCCCCATTCTGACGCCCGAGGCCGGACAGGTGATCGCCTACGTCGGCGGATTCACGGCGCTGTTCTCGGCCACCATTGCGGTGGCTCAGAACGACATCAAGCGAGTGCTGGCTTATTCGACGGTCAGCCAGTTGGGTTATATGATTATGGCGTTGGGGTCGGGAGCATATCTGGCGGGCTTTTTCCATCTGGTAACTCATGCCATGTTCAAAGCGTCGCTATTTTTGGGCTCGGGTTCGGTCATTCACGCCATGCACCACGCGCTGCACCACACCAAATCCCACGCCGATCCGCAAGACATGCGCAACATGGGCGGGCTGAAAAAATATATGCCTCGGACGCATTGGACGTTCCTGCTGGCCACAATCGCTCTGGCCGGAGTGCCGCTCACATCGGGCTTTTTATCGAAAGATGCCATCCTGGGTGGGACGCTGGCATACGCTCGGTTGCATCCGGGAAATTGGCTGCTGCCGGTTTTCGGCTTCGGAGCCGCGCTCCTGACGGCGTTTTACATGTTCCGATTGGTCTTTCTAACTTTTTATGGAGAATTCCGATCCGCTAAGGAGGCTGAGCATCATCTGCACGAATCGCCTCTTAATATGACTGTGCCGCTGGTGGCGCTGTCCAGTTTGACCATCTTCTTCTTCTATACGCTGCCGGCATTCAATCCGACCACGCCGGCCGGGGGGTGGTTCGCGCAGCTCTTTCCCGCTCCGGCCAAGGCATACGCGCATCAGACCCGGTTCTGGAATCCCGAACCTGAAGTGTTTAAAAATTATGGCGAAAGGGCCAAAGGTCTGACCTCTGCTCCCGGCACCATCGCGCATGAGAGCATGGCGCAAGAATCGGTTCACGAAGCCGAACACGAGGCTCACATCGAACATTCATCCCACAATATCGCCATGGTGCTTTCGGTCATCGTGGCGGGATTGGGGATATGGATTGCCTATCTGACCTATTACCGATGGACGATTTCGGCGGCGGCATGGCAGAAAAGACTGGGGGTATTCTACCGCGGCATGTTCCGCAAATGGTGGATGGACGAAATCTACGGAGCGGTTTTCGTTCAAGGCATGCATAAGCTCGCCGCCTTCTGGGCTTGGTTCGATTTGAAGATCATTGACGGCATCGTGGATGGGTCGGCGTTCCTGACGCGCACCGGGTCGTTCATCACGGGGTGGTTCGACAACACCTTTGTGGACGGCGCAGTCAATGGCACGGCCTGGATGGTCGGCGTGTGGGGGAAATTCGCGCGGATCTTCCAGACGGGCCAGGTGCAGCGCTATATGCTGATCACGGCGGTGGTGGTGGCGTTGTTTTTGTTGCTGAAGATGTAGGTTTCTGAACCACTGATTCACGCTGATTTCACTGATTTCGCTGATTACATCGCCCCGAAGGGGCGGCACAAAAGTAGCCGGCGGTTTTATACCGCCGGAGGCAGGTGCCCCACAAACGATCCCCCCTATTGCCCCCCTTAATAAGGGGGGAGCGCGAAGCGCGGGGGGATCAGAGGAGATTTCACGCAAAGACGCAAAGGAACCTTTGCGGGGACGCAAAGGCGCCAATGGGATTTGGGGATTGGGGATTGGTGGGGCGGACAAGACCAACCGGAACAATAATCGCACGAGATGGGAGAAAAAAATAATTATCTAGAAAGCGGAGGTTCAACATGGCGAAGCTCTTATCATCAGAAATGCTGAAGAACATAATGCTCTCAATAATTGCATTATGTCAATTGGTTCTTACCGTATTCTTCGTGTACACTTACCTTACAAAAGAAGGAAGGTTGCATGTGCAAGTAGATGACATCAGGTATCGCAGGGATTGGGGAGATAAGGGCTTTCCAATTCGGGTAGTTGATGTTGCTGCACTGGATTTTCCTACGCTTGAGGTGAGAGTTGAGGACTTGCCGCAGATTAAAGGCAATATTCATGTAGATCAATAGTGGGAAACTCTGATTATCCGGCATTTGATAAGTAATGCGCCATAGGGCATGGAAATTTCCCCGATAGGGCATAATAATGCCAACGAAGCCAAACGACTCATTTATTGACCGCGATCGAAGCAAGGAAGAGGCAAAGAAGATCATCGATCTTGCCGCGCCCGTGCTTCAGGAAATGGTAAACTATGGATCGCAGCTGGTTTCCAGCTGCATTCCGGAGAAAAAAGTTAAATACGCACATCTTTCAATCCTTTTGGCCTACATGCACGTTTTGGAAATGCTAGATGCAGTTGAGGTTCTTATTTCAAATGCTTGCTTCGGTTCAGCAATTCCCACTGTTAGGAGTGCGTTTGAGGGCCTGCTAAGCCTAGAATACTTGACAAGCAATGACACCGAAAGGAGATCTCGCTGTTATGAATTTTTTCATTTTAGATCTGAATTGAAGGAATGCAGCAAGTTGGATCCCAAAACTGAGGAAGGCAAGAAACTCCTAAAAGCATACCAAAACGACAAATTCTTAAGGAATCGTTCAATTGCATTGCCTGAAAATCTGCAGACCAGGCTGCCAGATTTAATCGCCAGCTATGAGGGCAAAATGAATGACAGCAGGTTTGTTGATATTCGTGCGGAGTTAAACCGAACCATAAAGAACAAGAAGAAGAATAAAAAATACCCATACTGGTTCACGTTGTTCGATGGTCCGGGGTCTATAAAAGAGCTTGCGGATCACCTCAATAGAAGCGGACAGTTTGAAAATTACGGCGAATGGTCTGGGGTAAGCCATGCTGCGCCCGCGCATTCGCGATTCACCGTGATGGGGAAAGATGATATTTACATAAAGCCATTTAGGTGCTGCGATTGGACTTCAGCTCTTCAAATGTCTACTGCGATTATGAATATTGCAGCAATTGCTCTTTCCGCAACGGAGATTTTCACTAAGGCCTTGCGCCCAGATGAAATTGCCAACTTTGAGAATTGGCGCACCAAAGAAATCAAGCCCAATTTGGTGAAGCTAATTAGGATGGAAAACAATCCGCTGGAGCCAATAATTGCCTCCGAGCAAAAACCGTGAGCTGAACGGGTCGAGATAAACTCGACCCCTACGCGAATTTATGACTAATCCCTAACCCCTAACTGCCAATATGGGTTCATTAACTTTAATCACCTTCCTCCCCGCTCTGGGAGCGGCGCTGGTCGGCTTGCTGCCGGCGAATAAGCCCAACGCCATCCGCTGGACGACGCTGGTCGTGACCTTCATCGTGCTGGTCATCGCGGCGTCGCTCTATCCGCAGTTTTCGCGGACGGAATTCGGCATCAACGAGGAGTCCGGCTTCCAATTCGTCGAGCACACCTCCTGGATACCGGCCTTCAACATCGAGTATTTCGTCGGCGTGGACGGGCTTTCCTTCCCGATGATCCTCCTGACGGCGCTGCTCTGCTTTCTCTGCATTCCGGCGTCGTGGGGCATCAAGACCGGCGTCAAGGGCTATCACGCGCTGTTTCTGCTCCTGGAAACCGGCATGATGGGGACGTTCGTGTCGCTGGATTTCTTCCTCTTCTACGTCTTCTGGGAGATCATGCTGCTGCCGATGTATTTCCTGATCGGTATCTGGGGAGGCCCGCGCCGCATCTACGCCGCCATCAAGTTCTTCATCTACACGTTGATCGGATCAGTGCTGATGCTCCTGGTCATGCTGGCCTTCTACTTCAACGTGAAGGATCCGGCCACGGGCGCGCACACCTTCAACATGCTGCACATGATGAACCCGGCCAACCATTCATCGTGGCTGAACCTGACCAACATCCGCGCGCTGCTGTGGTTCGGGCTCTACATCGGCTTCGCCATCAAGGTGCCGGTGTTCCCGTTTCACACCTGGCTGCCGGACGCTCACGTGGAAGCCCCCACGGCGATTTCAGTCATTCTGGCGGGGATTCTGCTGAAGATGGGAACCTACGGCCTGCTGCGGATTTCCTACCCCATCCTGCCCGATACGACGCGGCACTTCCTGTGGTTCATCGCGCTGATGGGGACGATCAACATCATCTACGGAGCGCTGTGCGCCATGGCGCAGAAGGACTTGAAGAAGCTGGTGGCCTACAGTTCGATTTCGCATATGGGCTACGTGATGCTGGGCATGTCGGCCATGACGGCGGCGGGGATCAACGGCGCCGTCTTCCAGATGTTCAATCATGGCACGATCACGGCCATGCTCTTCCTTTTGGTGGGCGTGATTTATGATCGCGCTCACCACCGCGAGATCTCCAAATTCGGAGGCCTGGCCAATATTATGCCGAAATATCTGGGGATTTCGGCGGTGGCCTGGTTCGGAGCGCTGGGCTTGCCGGGCATGAGCGCGTTCATCTCCGAAGTGATGATTTTCCTGGGCGCCTTCCCCACCTGGAAGGTCTTCACGATCGTCTCGCTGTCGGGGATCATCATCGGCGCGGGCTACGTCCTGTGGACGGTGCAGCGCATGTTCTTCGGCGAGAAGCTGAACGACCCGAAATACGACGGCATGACGCTGGAGCAGATCAAGCTGAAACTGCCCGAAATCAACGGCCGCGAACTTTTCACATTGATACCGCTGGCCGTTATCGTGATCTTCCTGGGCATCTGGCCGCACCCGGTGCTGGGATTGATGAACGCCTCGCTGGTGCACCTGATTGATCTGGTGAAGGCCGCGCCGGTGATGGCGGGGATGTTCTAGTGACCACCGATATCCGCATCTTCATCACCGGCGGGACGTTCGACAAGGAGTACGACGCCATCCACGGCGAGCTCTTCTTCAAGGATACCCACGTCCCGCACATGCTGCAACGCGGGCGGTCGAGGATCACGGCGCACATCCGCACGCTGATGATGATGGACAGCCGCGACATGACCGAAGAGGACCGCATGGTGATCGCCAACAACTGCATCAAGGCGGACGAAGACCGGATCATCATCGCGCACGGCACGGATACCATGGTGGAGACGGCCAAAGTCCTGGCGCAACACGTCAAAGGCAAGACCATCGTCATGACGGGAGCCATGATTCCGTTCACCTTCGGCAGCTCGGACGGGATGTTCAATCTGGGCAGCGCCATTGCCTTCGTGCAGACGCTGGCACCGGGAGTTTATATCGCCATGAACGGGCGATACTTCACCTGGGATAATGTTCGCAAGAATCGGCAGATTGGGGAGTTTGAAGAGATTGAACCGAAATGATTTGCCGGGCTTCGATTGTCTCCAATGTACAATCACATGTTCTGTCAAGGCTTGAGACGAAGGTGGACGCACTGCAGAATTTAGGGCGTGATTATGCAGATAATCTCAGGGGCGAGCTTCGCCCCTGAGATTTGGTTTTCCTACTGTTGATGGCAATGGCTCTGCCCGGTTGAAATCAAAAGTCCGGAGGCCAACTTCTTGACGGCGTCTTTGATCATCTGATCCTCACAAAAGATGACGCGGATATTGCGCGCGGCCAGATCGGCGACCAGGCGCGGTCCCATGCCGTGGGCAATCATCACCTGGCAGTCTCCCAGCGCGCCCAGCAAACTGTCGTGGCTGTGGCTGTGGTGCTGATGGTTCTGGCCCTGGATCTCATCATTTGCGTCATTTGCGCATTTCCCTTGCGCGTGCGGTGTGTAACTGTTGGTCCGATATTCCAAGCGTGTCGCGTCGCGGTCGCTTAAATCGTAGATGACAAAACCCCTGGTTCTGCCTGTATGGCTGGCGATGGTGATTTCATCGTCAGAAGGGATTGCAATTCTCATTATTGTCCTTTCTCTTGTTTGATTGTCCGACCTTTTCCACGGCCTTGTGGATGCGGTCCTCCTTTGCAGCAGCCCCGTTGCCGGGGACCTGCATCAGCACGTTGGAAATTCTGTGATGTGCAGGTGGGACACTGTGCGGGGCGGCCCGTACCGAAGGGCTCTTCCCAGGTGTTCCCGCAATCACGACACTGAAACTGGCGTTTTTCCATAATGATGGGTCCTCCATTGATGTGTATGGCGTGGTGATTAATCAATGCAGATGTAACTTTTTGATGTGCGCTCTCGAGGATGCGGCCGAAGGTCGAGCGCGAAATGCCCAAGATTTCCGCTCCCTCTTCCTGAGTTTTTCCTTCCAGATGGGCCTGGCGCAGGGCTTCCAGCTCGTCCAGTTGCATAACGACCACGGTCAGATCGCGGAGCGGAACGGCCCGGGGCTTAAAAATGATACCCTGGGCAATTGGACCGACCCAGCGGCATTTTGGGGGTCTTGGCATTTAGTATCACCCCACGACATTTATGGGTATATACCCAAAATATAGACAGTTTGTTTCAGCAAATCAAGAAATTCTCATACGAAATTTCATGCGCTGACCATCCCGAACCCTAACTGGTCTACTCCCATGCGCCACTTGCTTCTTATTGCCTCCATCGGTACCCTGGCCGTCCCCGCCAACGCCCAGTCTCTAATCGACGAGGTTCATGCCAAACGCTGCATCGAGAGCCTCGCCTCCGATTCGCTCCAGGGCCGCCGATCCGGTCTGCCGGGCGGCGAAAAGGCCGCTGCCTGGATCGCCGAGCAGTTCCAATCTTTTGGCTTGAAGCCTGGCATCGGGGATACGTCGTATTTCCAGAATTTCAGCATCACGACGGCGGTGGAATCCGGGCCGATGGTTCTAAGTGCTTGGTCCAATTCAGTAGGGGCACGGCGCGCCGTGCCCCTACAATGTGGTGCTGACACGATCATCTTCCAATACAGCAAAGACTTCGCCTCCTTCGCCTACGGCGGCGCGGGGCGAGTGCAGGGGAAATTGGTTTTTGTCGGATATGGCATTGACGCTCCAGAGAAGGGGCGCAACGACTATGCCGATGTTGACCTGAAAGGCAAGATCGCGATTGCCTTGCGCGGAGCGCCAGATCGGGGCGAAGGATTTTGGGCCGGCGAAGGGTGGCACGGGATCAAGTTGGCCACGGCCCATGCCGCGGGAGCCAGTGGGTACCTTCACATCGGCGACGGCAAGGCGATGCAGCGCACCGTGGGAGTCGAAAACTACCGCAAGGATTTTCCGGCTTTTTGGGTCAGCCGCCAGGCGTGCGACCGGATCTTTCATCTGGTCGGGCTGACATTCGATTCGCTCTTGGCGCGATCCGAAGCTCACCCGGAAGGTTATCATCTCGAGCTGCCCATCGAGGTCTCGATGGAATCCCACGCGGGAGTGATCGAGAATGCGCCGACGCGAAATGTCCTGGCCTGCGTGCCCGGAGCGGATCCGGAATTGGCGCACGAGATTGTCCTGATCGGCGCACACATGGATCATCTGGGAATCAACGCCGCCGGGCAAGTGCTGCACGGGGCGGACGACAATGCCTCCGGAACAGCCATGGTGATGGAGCTGGCACGGAATCTGGTTGCGGACCCAATTCCTCCGCGCCGCAGCGTCTATTTCTGCACTTTCGCTGCCGAGGATCTAGGCTTGATGGGATCGGAAGAATTCGTCGCTCATCCGCCCATCCCGCTGGATTCCGTTGTCACCATGATTGACATGGATATGGTCGGCCTGGGCGACCAGGGCGTGGATTTAGGCGGCTGGCCGAATTTTCCCGAAATCGCGGAGATCTGGAGTGCGGCGCTCAGCGATTCGCAAAAAGCGCGCATAAGCCATTCCAAGCCTGGCGGCGGCAGCGATCACGCTTCCTTCGAAGTGCTCGGCATCCCCGCCTTTTTCGTGGCCTCGGCGGGGGATCATCCGAATTACCATCAGCCGGAGGATGAGGCGCAATATATCCGCCCGGAGACGCTGGCCGAAGTCGGCGATGTCGTCTATCGGGGACTGCGCGCGGTGGCGGATTATCCCGCGCCGCTGGCCAATCTCAATCGTCTGACGGATTACCTCTGGCAGAATTCCGAAACGGCGATGCTGGGAGCGCCGGATCTGCCGATGCGAACGGGTGACGATCATCCGGATCTCATCCTCTATGAGGCGGGCAAGACGATTGATCCGTCTTCGCGCAACCGGCTGCGACGATTGCTCGTGGAGATCGAGCAGATGGATTCAACGCTCGCCCTGAGTAAAAACCAGATCGCTCGCGTGGATTCTTTCAAGAACATCCCGACCGGCCGTTTGAACCCAGCGCTGGCGCTGGGGATTGCCTCGCCGAAATTAGTGGAGAACGAGCCGGAAATCTATCGAACTCTGGCGAAATTGGGCGTGCTTTTCGTCCATGTGCCGGTGGATGGGCGGGAGAGTTATTTCGGCGTGCGCGGGATGAAAAAGGGGGGCCGAGATCTATTAGCGCAGCTTGATGCAGCGCCTCAGCAGGTCATCTGGGATGTCGGCTCGTTCAAGCAAGCGCAGCAACTTATGGACGCGGCCACGAGGCCGCTGGTTGTCCGTATCATCTCAGCAAGCGATAAGAACACAGCGAAGTCCATTAAGCCGAACGGCAACGATTTTCTGCTGGTATCCGCGCGCGTGGCCGGCCAGCTCAGTCAGGAACAATTTGAGTCGCTGGCCCAAGCAATAGGCTGGATGAATTTTGGAATTGAGGCAGCCAATGGCGAAGAAGCGAAGCCTCTCTTGGATCTCTGGCTGGAGTGGGGATACAAGCAGGGGCGGATGGTGAATTTGATGGGGGGGAATCTGATTCGGTTTCTTGCTAATCCCTAAATCCCAACCCCTATTCCCTTTTCCACCACCACCGTCACCGGGCCGTCGTTGATTAGCTCCACCTCCATGTGCTCGCCGAACGCTCCCATCTGCACCGGCACACCTTCCTGACGCAGGAATCCCACAAAACGAACGAACAGCGGCTCGGCAGTTTCCGGCGGAGCGGCATCCGTGTAGGATGGTCGCTTGCCCTTGCGGCAGTCGCCCAGAAGCGTGAACTGCGAGACGGCCAGGATTTCGCCGCCGATGTCATTCAGGGAGAGGTTCAGCTTGCCCTCGGCATCATCGTGGACGCGCAGGCCGGCGATCTTCTGGGCCATCCAGCGGGCGGTGTCGCTGTCATCGCCGTTAGCGATCCCCACCAGGAGAAGCGCCCCCCTGCCAATGCGACTCACCACCTGCCCGCCGACGCGCACTTCGGCGCGACTCACCCTTTGATAGACCACTCGCATTGTTGCATCCTCAACGATTAGCTGATAACCCAAGATAGCCTCGAGAAGACTGGATCGCACGGGATTTTACGCCATTTTCGTTTCTCGCCACCCTCGAACGCCATGTGATAAGTGGCACAATTCTGCGGGCGCATTTTACATATATTTAGGATGGCGCTAATCAGCAAGATCAAAAGGACACGGCAACGCCGGGGAGCATACGGTGCTGTGGCGCGCGGATAACTTGCCCAGCGGCAATTACCTTTGCCGTCTGGAAGTTAACGGGCAGATCATGACACGACGGTTGACGCTGGTGAAGTAGCGATCTGTCTCCCACTCGACAAAAGGGCTCGCTGGAGGACGAGCCCTTATTGCTCTCGCCGCGCCCTCGCCCCGCCCTCAAGGACGGGTCTATATCTATTAAAAAGCCCGCTCCCCGAAAGGGGTCCCTTCGGGAAAAGCGGGCTCTTTTTCTTGCTAATTGCTGACTGCTGATTGCTACTTGAGCAGCACCATTTTCCCGGCGGCGCTGAAGTCGCCCGACGTCAGGCGATAGACGTAGATGCCAGAAGCCAGATTCGAGGCATCAAACGTGACCTCATGGCTGCCAGCCTCTTGCCAGCCGCTGATCAGCCCATCCACGAAGCGCCCGGAGAGGTCGCAGATGGATAGGTTCACCCAAGCCGCTCTGGGCAACGCAAAAGCAAGCGTCGCGATAGGATTGAACGGATTGGGGTGCGGCGACATAAGCGCCACGGAGGTAGGGATCTCGGCCCCTCTTTGCGGCGCTACCGGGACAGCGGCCGCGCAATTGAATATTCCGACACTCTCATAGTCCCCCACACAGGCGTAATTGCCGGAGACCGCCACGCCATAGGAACACCCGTCGGTGTCGTAATATCCTACTTCCACCAGCGCCAGCGGGTCGGTGATGTCCACCACCCGCAAGCCGCCCAGCTGAGTCGCCACGAAGGCGTGATTGCCGGAGATGGCGATGGCGTAGGGATTCCCAGCGATGGGGAAAGAGCTCACCTCCAAGGGGGACACTGGATCGGAGATGTCCACCACGCGCAGGCCGTCGTAGGGAGCGGCGACAAAGGCATAGTCGCCGGATACGGCCACATCGCGCGCGGCAGTAGAGGGCGGCACATAAAGGCCTTGTTGGAAGGGATCGGCGGGATTGGATATATCCACGATGTACAGGCCGTGGCTGTTGTCGGCCAAGTAAGCATAATCTCCGGAGACAGCGAGGCTATAAACAGAAGGGGTAGTATAAACCAACTGGCCTCGGCCCACGGGCGCCGACGGATTGGAGATGTCCAAGATCTGCAACCCGAAATTGCTGACATGCGCGATGTAAGCGTAGTTCCCCGAGATGACGACATCCCGATAGTATCCGGTGGAGTCATAGAAGCCCACTTCGGCGGGCGCCGCCGGATTGGAGACGTCAATCACCCGGATACCCTCGTTGTAGTCCGCCACATAGGCATAGCTGCCGGATACGGCCACGTTGTAGGCTGTTCCCGGCGTGTCATAGAAACCGACTTCCGCCGGGGCAGCGGGGGAGGCCACATTTACCGCCCGCAGACCGGCGCTTTCCGCGGCGATATAGGCATAGGCGCCGGACAGCGCCACACCGTAGGCGACCGGCGGATCACAGCTCCCCGTTTCAGTTGGGACCGCGGGATTGGTAATGTCCACGATGCGCAGGCCCGCGGCATCCGCCGCCACGTAGGCATAGTTTCCGGCGAGAGCCACCCAGCGGGCGTCATCCGGGAAATCGCAGTGGCCCGCCACGGTGGGCAAGGCCGGGTTGGAGACGTCATACACCCGCAGGTAGTACCAGTTGTTCGCCATGAAGACATAGTTGCCCGAAACAGCCACTCCGCCGGCGGCCGTCCAGGTGGCGTTAAAGCCGACTTCAATGGGGGCCGTCGGATTGGAAATATTGATCACCCGCAGACCTCCCGTCCAATCCGCGACGTAGGCGTAACTGCCGGCGATCGCCACGCCGAAGGCATCCCCCGGAGTGTCACAATATCCCGCTTCCACCGGCGCGGCCGGATCGGAAACGTCCACGATGCGCAGACCCTCCGTTTCGTCCGCTACATAGGCATAAATGCCGGATACGGCTACGTCGTAAACCTCGCCCGGGGTGCTGCAGGAACCCACCTCCACGGGATTCACCGGGTTGGAGACGTCTATGATCTTCAAACCCTCTGAATAACACGCAAGATACGCATAGTTGCCGGAAACGGTCACGTTATAAACGCCTCCGGGAAAATCATAATGACCCACTTCCAGCGGCGCGGCCGGGTTTGAAATGTCCACCACGCGCAAACCCGACCACCCAACCGCCACATAGGCGTAACTGCCGGAGACACAGACACCCTTAGCCGTCCCCGGGGTATTATGATGTCCCACCTCCTGGGGCGAAGCGGGGTTGGAGATATCGACAATCCGCAAGCCTGTTCTCTCTGTCACCACATAGGCGTAATTGCCGGACACATCGGTGCAGGAAGCGACGTCCCAGAAATCGTAGAGCTGCCCTACCTTGGTCACATTTAAGCTGTCCTGCGCCTGTGCTGCGGAAAAAAGCAGAGACCCTCCAAGAAGGGCCGCGATGATAATTTTGATCGTCATTTCCACCTCCTGATTTTAGGATCTTGGCCTATTATAGGCAGGCTTTCCCCAAGAAGTCAAGAAGAAACCGTGGGAAATGCTTTCACCCTGCTGCCCGACTGCACCCCGCCTGCCGCCCCGCCCTCAAGGACGGGTCTACATCTATTAAAAAGCCCGCTCCCCGAAAGGGGTCCCTTCGGGAAAAGCGGGCTCTTTTTTTGCTAATTGCTGATTACTAATCGCTATTTGAGTAGCACCAGCTTCTGCACCTGGCTGTAATCTCCCGCCTCCAGCTTGGCAAAGTAGATGCCGGATGCTAATTGCGATCCATCGAAGGTCGCCTCATGGATCCCTGCATCTCTCCATCCGTCCAATAGTGTTT
>Ga0315284_10001342_pt1 | contig 35040 bp, 28 predicted proteins | sample YL17G09_16_MG_FD_203696 | JGI IMG/M metagenome (GOLD analysis project Ga0315284, IMG submission 203696) | Sediment microbial communities from Yellowstone Lake, YNP, Wyoming, USA - YL17G09_16 | ecosystem: Environmental > Aquatic > Freshwater > Lake > Sediment | place: USA: Wyoming | collected... | reverse complement strand
ACAGAGAACCATTGATGATATTTGGTTCCTATTCTAAGATGCTTTCCTTTGATCCATTCCTTTATATCTTGAGTAAATTTAGGACTTTGTTGGAAGAAGCGACTATTTTCATTGTTATAGGGTATAGCTTTCATGATAAATACATCAACAATCTTTTGATTCAGCAATTGAGCCAAAACACTAATGAGGATATTCCCAAAAAGTTACTAATAGTTGATCCTTCCTGTAAAGAAAAAACAGAACTTAATGTTGCAGAGGAATTAAAAAGAATACAGGACAGTAAATCAATTAATGACATCATCAATTTTAGGCAGATTAGTTCTGACAGAATTAAACTTATTGCAAAATCAGCATCTGAGTTTTATTCAGAGTATTTCGCTAACGGTGCAGAGGCTCTGAGAAAAGAACTTGAGCAAAACGAACAAGGTGATAGGTTATTTAGGTAAGATATAGGTGTTTTTTAGTTTACAGCCTTCACCCTCCGTCCACCCGGCATCATCCAAACCGCTTTTTCAAACTCCTTGAACTGATGAAGAAGAGCAAATCGGTATCGGTACTCGGACAGTATTTGTGCCATTCGTAAAAGTTGTGCGAACTGCTTCTCAACCTTCTGTACCATTGGCCGGTATTCAGAATACTCCACCGGTCTCGTCATCACATCAAAGTACTCCGTCGTAAACACTTAAAAACTTTGCCTGTTTGAACAAACCGTATTTCCGGAAATTCGTTATCTTCTCGTTCAGCCGGATTTTCTCCTCAAAGATCGCTCTCGGCGTCCGTGTCCGCTCGAACTCAAGTGTGGAGTCGTATTCCTTGTCCTCCAGCTTATACCGGTACCTAATAATCGCATCCGGCTTTTAGGCCGTGGACGGATAAGTTATCTTTATGCCATATCCCTCCCGGAACGGGAACCTCGCCCTTCACCGGATGTCATCCCCCTCCACACACGGCACAGGCGGTCCCATTGCGAAGAAATTCAGAGAGAATCTCAGTCTTTCGGCAGATTCTGAGTCCTCATCACCACATTTGGCATGTCCGGAAGCGGGTCGCTGGGTACCGGCTCGTACCAGAATGTGGCGGTGCTCCAGTCATCCTGACGTTCATATAATGCGTGATTGACCGGAAGCTCATCCTCATGTCCCTTAAAACGTTCGGGATCCCAGCCTATCTGCTGGATGGTGATCCGGCATTCCTGCTGCCAGTATATGGGGTCGGGCAGATGCCAGCGGTACATGGAAACATAACCACGTTCCGTGTCGTCGAGACTGCACCCGTGATATAAAAACGGCGTCTGCTGCATACCGTACGAAAGACAGACATAATCCTCGCTGCCTGTCCCGCAAATAGTCGGAAACTCCGTATCGCCGTCCCGGTAAATTTTTATCTCGCCTTCGCCCCACCAGTTTGTGTCGATATATCGTATTCCAAGAACAGCACCTATGTAACGGCCTTTCCCCGTCCGTTTCGGGAGTATGGTGAAATCCTTTTTCAATGTCGTGGGATTCTCACGTCGGAATAAGACATGAAGCCGCCCCACATCTTCCGGGTGTATATCACCGATTGTATAATCGATCTGGTAATACAGGGGGACTGTGTTTGTCCCCTCGTTGGATAAGGTTATTCGTGCACGTTTTGTAAACGGCATGGGCAGCCAGATATTCATGGCGTTGTTTTTTCCACAGGAATGTACCGCCGAGTGATATGCCATCACCATGCCATGAGCATAGCCCATGAAATCGCCGAGCGGGCATTCGATGCTCGGATACTTCTGTCCATCCCAGTACGCCTGAATGACGATACTCCTGATATCCTCTTTCGCTCGTGGACCAGTTATCCAGATATGCCGTATTGTACCGGGACCGGAAATATCGCACAGCACAAACGTCGTATCCGGTTTGAACATCTGCATTGGTGCGCCTTTACGGCCTGTGCCAAGAGGACTTGCGGCTTTCCCGCCCTCACCAGGGGCACCTGTCGGATTTTCAAAACTTATTGACCATGACTCAAGACCGGTGTCCAACCGGTAGGGGAGCCCGGCAGGATCGACATACACAGGAACCGATTCCACCGGAGGGGCATTCCTGTCAATCGCACACCCGGCGCATAATAAACCCGCTGCGGCTATGAGGAAAAAAAGGAAACGAGGCATTAAATTCATTGCTACATCCTTTCACCTGAAAGAGTTTCTCCACCGGATGAACAGAATGTCTCATCTGTGAACGTTAGCGAAATCTTCAATCATTCCCATGATTTACTTAACGGCGGGATGCAGACATTCCGGGCGGGTCACATATTCACGTTTTCATTGTTTGAGGGTTATTTCATGAAAAATAATGTCGATCAATCGTGCCTCGTTCTCCGGAAAAGTCTTTTGGGTATCCTGTACAGTAAGGCCCTTATTCACGCAATCCCTGACCTTTTCCTGACGTTCTTCCATCTCAGAAATATGGTCGAGTATGTCTTCACGGCCGATCATATCGTCATGACCGGAGCAGAACTTTTCCGCATCTATCGTGGCAAGCATTTTCGTCAGGTTTTCGACATGTCCAAAGGAATTTCCCCCCTTGTAGGAATGGATATACTGTGGTCTCGAGATCATGACCTGGTCGCCGATAAAAGCCGTTTTCTCCTCGGGAAAGTAAACCACAATATCTCCGGTCGTATGACCGACACCGAAATACCACAGCTCGGCTTTCTTCGATCCGATATATATATCCATTTTCTCGGGAAATGTTATCGATGGAATGAAAGGCGCCAGTTCGGGTTTGTTCCATTCCGATGGATTACCTGCACTGTCGGGGAGAAAAAAATCTTTCCGGCAGTTTTCATGGGCAATAACAAGTATATCAGGAGGAAAATACTGATTCCCTCTGATATGATCGGCATCGCTGTGAGTGTTGACCAGATACCTGATCGGTTTATCGGTAATTTTTTTAATCCCTTCGAGTACCTGGTCCACCGAGTTTTTGTCCATTTTCGCATCGATCACCAGTACGGCATTATCGCCGATATACACCCCACCCCGCGCCCCCTGTCCTCCGATGACTTCATAAAGACGTGCAGATATCTCTTTGAACTGAACCGGCTGAACTTCCTGCTGCTGAGCAGAACATAAAGTAAAACAAAGGGTTAAGGCAGTAAATATCAAGGTATGAAAGGGAATAATAATCTTTTTCATGCTCCCGCCTTTCTCTCTGCAATACGGAACTTTGGACTGTTTGAGGTAATATAAGCCACTAATTTTTAAGGAATCAACTTTTTTAATGTCCCCCCTGTCCGGAATATCCAATAATCAGCAATGATTCATATGTAAAAAGCCGGGAGTAATTATAAATGATGGATGATAACGGTTGCTTCTGGTAAATGTTTCGTACTAATTATGCTTGAAAGGGGCTGTAAATCCCGGATAATTCACGAATTATTGTGAGTTCATACGGGACTTATTGTTTTCTATTGACATCTGCTCGCTTTGATCCAGATCGACTCTTGAGAACAGGGAAAACAGGCAGGTAAAAAATCTTACCGCCCTGTACAATGCCCCGGACGGCGCCGGTCCGAATTATGATTGCGGATTGCGGATTTCGGATTGAGGATTATGGAGCGAAACATTCTTTAAAAACCTGGTGAAAAATATCATCTGTGCAGATATATGCTGTCAAGGGTCAGCACGATGTGCTGATTTACATGCCCTTGATAGCACATAGACAACATATTTCATTATCGGGCGCATGAAAAAAATACTTTTTCACCGCCCTCCTCATTGATATATGAGTTTATTATTCTCATCCGGCAAAATTGGAGATGAACCGCAATCATAAACCGGTTTGAGTGTACCGGTATATTACAGTATCAGAAGGTGGGTTATGATAAAATAAAGCATGACAACCGGTATCAGTCGTCTGTATGATAAAACCATGAATGGTGGCAATCTGGACATACAAGCTTAACTTGTTCCTGGGACTTATTGCTGCCGTATGTCATAACCCTGACAATTTTTCCTTCCGACTTGCAAAATGGGCACAATCTGTAAGAATCTGGAATTTCATTCAGTGATTTACTCATGGGTGTTCTCTCAACTTTCTTTTAAATATGAGTTGTTTTGTTAGGATATAGTAACCTTTCATTTTCATACATTGTTCAGTATTTCAGGGGGGCTGTGAAAAAGCATTTCCACAAGCCCCGTACTCAAAATATGGTGCTTTCTTACTGTCAGGGGCTTGTAAATCGGCGCTTCGCGCAGACCCTTGACAGTGTTTGAATAAAAGTAAAAAGGGTTTTCACCGGGCTTTTAAGAATACATATATGTATAATGTATGTTGCGATTCAGCTAGAGGCAACTGTTTTATTATTTTGTTCTCAAATCGGAACTGAGGGGCATGACAAAGTGAGGAACCAGTTGGAGAATGGCTCTATCGAGTCGTTCAATGAGTAGGTATGTGATGAGGTACTGAACCGTGAAGTGCCCGATTCTTACTGGAGTAAAAGTGCTTGTAGAACGCTGAAAAAGAAAGTATAATAGAACAATATTTTAAGGATGCTGTGAAAAAGTTTTATCATAAACCCCATACTCAAAATATGGTGCTTTCTCACTGTCAGGGGTTTGTAAATCGGCGTTTCGCGCCGAACCTTGACAGTGTTTGAACAAAAATAAAAGGTTTATCACTGGACTTTTAAGATTTTTTATCACTTTTGGGGTAATCATCCGGGACGATCGGCGAAGATGGTGACGCGAAAAGAAAAAAATAATCAGGTGGTGGTTATCGGAGGCGGAATAGCCGGATGTTCTGTGGCGGAACAATTAAATCATTTCAACATAACAGTCCATATTATTGAAAAAGATAATGATATTGGTGGACATGTCAGAGACCTGGGGTGCAAGGCAACTGATGTTTGTATGAGATGCAACGTTTGTGTGGCCGATGAGATATTCAGGTCGGTCAGGAAGTTGCCGAATGTTTTCATCCATACAAATTCGGAACTTCTTGATATACGGCATGGAAAGCATGGAAACAGATATGCTGTTGATTTTATTTCATCGGAGGTTAAAAAGGGGGAAAATTCAAAAATAAAAGGGGGAGGTTCAGACGCCGGAACGAATATCCCTTTAACTGTATCGAAGACTGGTGTAAAAACTATAGATGCGGATGCTATTGTAGTGGCGATCGGGTTTGAACCTTATCATCCTCTGGAAAATTCATCGTACGGTTACAGAAATGTGTCAAATGTTATCACGGGAATTGAAGCTGAACAGCAATTGGCCTCGCGCCATAAAATAGTACGTCCATCTGACAGTGAGATTCCGAAACGCGTTGCTTTCATACAATGTGTCGGATCGAGAACTACAGAAATATTTCGCTGTCCCGAAGATACAGATTATTGCTCTGTGGTGTGCTGCGCATATGCGCTACGAATCGCCAGGCTCATGAAATATCAGACAGAAGAGTCTCACATCACCGTTTTTTATATGGATATTCAGAACTTTGGAAAGGGTTTTAACGAGTTTTATAAGGAATCCAGGAAGAGAATGAGGTTTTTGAGGGCTCGACCGTATGAGATAAAATCGGGTTCCAATGGTTCAGTTCGAATCAAATACACTACTGAAGGTGCAGTACGGGCAGATGGTGACAGCGTTTGTGAAGAGGAGTTCGACCTTGCTGTTCTCGCTGTCGGTATGCGACCGCCCCTTGATGGCTGGAAACTTGCTGATAAACTCGGTGTACCTCTTGATGAGCACGGTTTTTTTGGATTAAAAGGCGCGGATGGTCTGCCCGACATGCAGCGGGAAGGAATGTATGCTGTCGGGGCAAATGAATCTCCGAAGGATATTACAGGCTGCATCGCCCAGGCCAGGGCAATCAGTTCTTTCATCGAAATTATTCAGTGAGGTTAACCGTGGCAAAACTGGTTACATCAGATGGTGATACTGGTATTCTCCTCTGTGATTGTCATGGCGAAATGAGGAATCTGCTGGATTTCACCTGGCTTGAGAAAGAACTGAAAAAGGTGGGAGGTGTTGCAGAATGCAGGGTGTGTTCAGAATTGTGTAACCTGAAAGAGTGTTGTAATGCGGTGGATTCATTTCTTGAAAGTGGTATGGTTCGCGTGGTGGTCGGGGGATGCAATAAGAGTAATTACGAGGAACAAATTTCCAAAGCGTTCGACTCCAAACAATATATATGGTGGTCTGTCAATATTTACGAGCAGTGCGCCTTAGTTCATAGAAACAAACAGGATGCTTCGGAGAAGGTTCTCAGGCGTCTGTCTGCTTCAGTAGCGCGTGTAAAGCTGGCCCAACCGGTAAAGATTGTTAAAAAGACAGTCAGACAGGATGTTGCGGTTATCGGAGGTGGTGTTGCGGGATTGCAGGCTGCTGTTTCCCTTGAAAGACTTGGACACAAAGTAATGTTGGTTGATAAAAGAGGCGATCTGGGGGGGAGAGTTGCATCTATACCAGAGTTCTTGGGTCATGTCGTGAACAATGAAGCAAGTAACGGGAATCATGTTGGCCGCCACATCGACAACCTTGTAAATCGCGTTAAGGAAAGCCGACGGATACACATCTATCCGGGGATGTTTCTGAAGGCGGCAAAAGGTGAACCGGGTGATTTCCTGGTTACCATATCATCAAAAAACGGCAAGGACCAGCATCTCCGGGCAGGAGCGATTGTTCTGGCGACCGGTTCAAATCGTATATCCGTTTTCCAATCCGGCGATTTCGAAAAAACGACCAGGATTATCGGATTATCAGATTTTTTTGAAATAATTCGAAAAGGAAGTATCCCCGGTCGTATCGCGATTATAATGGATTTGACATGCGAACAGGACCGTAACATCTCGTCACTTGTTTTGTCATCCGCCCTGTATCTGGTTAATCGATTTTGTACACAAGTTAAGGTATTTTGCAATAATATACGCGTTGCAGCTACCGGGCTTGAATCCCTTTATCGACGTTCGAGAAATGCCGGTATAGTCATCGTAAAATCTGAGGAAAAACCGGTAATCAAGCCCGACAGTGCAAAAGTCACCGTCATTTTCCATGATGAAATAACATCGTTGACCCTTTCCGAAGATTTTGATCTGGCAGTGGTAGCGGATTTTCAGACTTTACAGGATAATCAACAAATTCTCAATACTGTTGAAATGCTGAAATTAGGACCTGACAATGTACTCCAGTACGATGATGTCTGGCTGTTACCAACACAAACGAATCGGCCGGGGATTTTTGTGATTGGAGGAGCCCGCGGAAACAGCGAATACCGGGAAGCGTTGACAGATGGTATGGCGGTTGCGTCCGAAGTGCATACCCTGTTGAGAGAAAAACAAATCACCTTATATGAAGATGCGGCAATAGTTGACAGCAACGCATGCGTTTTATGCCTGACTTGCATGAGGATCTGTCCCCACGGGGCAGTACGCATTGACAATGAAAAAAAAGCTGCTTCAATTTCGATTGTTTCATGTCAACGATGCGGAATATGTGTCTCAGAATGCCCTGCAAAGGCCATAACACTTCCGAACTATTCAGATGAACAGATTACGGCGGATATCGGAGAAAAACCGCGTGTGACCGTATTAGCCTGTGAAAATTCCACCATACCGGCAGCCGATGCTGCAGGGATACACGGATATGAGTACAATGCGGATGTTGAAATAATTACAATTCCGTGTGCCGGAAGGGTCGATCCTGTGATGATACTGAATGCCCTCGAACGGGGTGCAGAAAGAGTCCTTGTCCTCGGTTGTCATCCGGAAAGCTGCAAATACCTGACAGGTTCAAGCAGATCGAAAAGAAGAATTAACCGTCTGACTGCCATGCTTGATAATGTGGGTTTCGATGCGACTCGTGTGATGTTCGGCGGAATGGCAGCGCTGGAACCAGCCAGGTTTGTCGAATATATAACCGCACAGGAACGGCACACTATATCTGAGTAAAGAAGGTAATTATGATTGTTGCCGCGCAGAAACCGATAGAGGAAATCAGAGGATATATAGAATCGCACAAGAGTGTGTGCGTTCTTGGATGTGGCACGTGCGTGACAGTATGCCTGGCCGGCGGAGAACGTGAAGTCTCCACTCTGGCTTCCATACTGAGAATCAGCACTCACCTGGACATTACCGAAGGGTGCATCGAGCGACAGTGCGACGAGGAATTCTTCGAGCCAGTCAGCGAATCGATACAGGCCTGCGAAGCCGTTTTATCTCTTGCCTGCGGTGTGGGTGTGCAGATGGTTGCACGGATTTTCAAAGAAAAACCGGTGTATCCCGCATTGAACACCATGTTCATTGGCACCAACGACGGTGCCGGTCAATGGTCGGAAAACTGCATGGCATGTGGTGACTGCAAACTTGGTGTCTGGGGAGGTGTGTGTCCCGTAACGCGATGTTCGAAATCGTTGTCGAACGGTCCATGCGGGGGTTCAGTCAATGGCAGGTGCGAAGTTGATCCGGAGAATATTGAATGTGGCTGGCAACTGATTTATGATCGTTTAAAGGTGTTGGGGAAAATCGATACACTTGTTGAAATCGCAGAGCCGAGAGACTGGTCGAAGACTCATTCCGGCGGTCAGAGGAAACTTTCACGAGAGGATATTGCTCACTTGCAATGATTGAAATTGCGTACAAATCAGGCAGTAATCTGGAAAAAGTGTGTGCATCGGGCGCATTCGTGGTCACCGCTGAACTGGGCCCCCCCAAGAGTGCCGATATCGAGCTGATTGAAAAGAAAGTATCTTTCCTGAAAGGCTGGGCAGATGCAGTCAATATCACTGACAATCAGACTGCGATTGTCCGGGTTTCGAGCATCGCTACCGCAAAATTGATTCTTGATCTTGGAGTTGAACCAATTATTCAAATAACCTGCCGGGACCGGAATCGTCTTGCAATGCAATCCGATATTCTCGGGGCGTATCTCCTCGGTATTCGCAATGTTGTCTGTCTGACGGGTGATCATCTGTGTTTCGGAAATCATCCGACAGCACGGTATGTTTTCGATCTGGATTCCATACAGCTTATCCGGATGGTAAAGAATATGCGCGATGAGAAGATATTCGCATGCGGCGAGGAAATTAAAAACTCGAAGAAAGACGGGCCTAAGGAACCGAGAATGTTTATCGGCGGCGCTGCGAATCCGTTTGCAGATCCATTTGAATTCAGGGTTCTGCGGCTTGAAAAAAAGATCAATGCCGGTGTTGATTTTGTCCAGACTCAGTGTGTATTTGACCTGGAACGGTTTTCACAATGGATGGAGATGGTGAGAGATCGGAATCTTCATAAGAGATGTAAAATTCTTGCAGGCGTCACACCTTTGAAATCTGCGGCTATGGCCAGATACATGCGGGATCATGTCGCCGGTGTGATTGTACCGGACGATTTTGTCAGGAGAATTGAAAAAGCCGAGGATCAAAAGAAGGAAGGTATCGATATCTGTGTGGAACTGATTCAGAAACTGAGAGAAATTGAAGGAGTGGCTGGCGTTCATATCATGGCAATTGAATGGGAACAGAAAGTTGCCGAGATTGTGGAGAGGGCCGGTTTGAAACGGAACGGATCACCGATATAAAGAAAATAGTGACGGAAACAGCCAAATCGCTCTGTGACACCGAGGATGGTATAATGGAAACGATTGACAGCAGTAATCTTGATCCACGGTTTAAATACGATGTTTCCTGTTATCCCGGGGGGGAAAATATAAAGCTCTGTTATGCCTGCGGGACGTGCACCGCGGGCTGCCCGGTTGCGGATATCGACCCGGAGTTCAATCCCCGCAAGATTATCAGGCAGATTTTGCTCGGATTCAGGAAAGAAGTGCTTTCTTCCCCTCTGATATGGCGGTGTGTCCAATGTTATTCCTGTACGGCGAAATGCCCCCAGAATGTGAAATTCCGTGAGGTCATGAGAGCGCTTCGGGAAATGGCGGTTGCGGAGGGATATGCGGAACCAGCTCTCATCAGGGAAGTTGAAGAAATTGACAGGCTCTCCCAGAAGGTCAGACATGATATGGCTGTCTTTCTTGTCGCGGATCGAAGTAAGTTTGAAATACTGAAAAAAAATGTCGAAGGACTTATAACCTGAAATAGCTGCGGGTGGTGAGTATGATCGCGCCAGCGGGTAATAAAATCGACGGCAATATCGGGGCTGTTCTTGTTATCGGCGGAGGTATAGCCGGCATCCAGGCGTCGCTTGACCTCGCCGAGTCAGGCCAGAAAGTGTATTTGCTGGAAAGCTCCCCGGCGATAGGCGGCACCATGCCCCGCCTGGATAAGACATTTCCCACGAACGATTGCTCGATGTGCATCCTTTCGCCGAAGCTGGTCGAGGCGGGACGGCACCTCAACATCGAAATCATTACGAACGCCGATCTCGAAAAAGTCGAAGGCGAGGCGGGTCGCTTCTCTGTCACGGTCAATAAGCGGGCACGGCATATAAATGTCGACAAGTGCACGGGATGCGGTTTGTGTGTTCAGAGCTGTCCGGTGAAGTACGAGGTGTACCTTGAACCGGAGGAGCGTATCGAATTCCACCTCGATGAGAAAGAACTGGACACGGTACAGTCGATCATCGAGACCAGCCGGGTCGAAAATACCTCTCTTATAGCTATTTTGAAGAATATTAACAACGCGTATAATTATCTTCCCGAACACATTCTCCGTTATGTTTCCGTCCGGTTAAATGTCCCTCTGAGTTTACTGTACCGTATAGCAACCTTTTACAGCTCTTTCAGCCTGACTCCCCGTGGGCGGCACATGATCAATGTCTGCCTGGGTACGACCTGCTATGTCCGCGGTTCTGTGAAGCTTCTCCAGCGGCTGAGGAAAGAGCTCAACGTGAACAGCGGCGAAACCACCGAAGATATGAGATTCAGCCTCGATACGCTGCGCTGTCTCGGGTGCTGTAGTCTGGCACCGGTGATAACGGTCGACGGAGAAACCTACGGTAAGGTGAAGGAGAAACAAATACCGGAGATACTGGAGTGTTATGACTGATAGTAAAAAAATAAAGTCCAGAAAAGATCTGAATACAGTCAGACAGGCTGGACTCAAAAAGATTTATCCGGAGAAAAGAAAGCTTTCGGTGAGCATGGCGACCTGCGGTCTTGCGACGGGAGCGGCGAAGGTGTTTGAATCCCTGGCAGGTCAGATCAAGCGTAATAACCTGGATATCGTGCTGTCATCATCGGGCTGTCTGGGTTATTGCCAGGTAGAGCCTGTGGTGAGCATCTTTACTCCGGATATGCCGAAAATCGTCTGTTCGCAGCTAACCCCTGACAAGGTTGATGACTTCATGCGTTCGCTGACCCATAGCGGCGATGTCACTCCCTGGGCGTTATGCCGGATGGACGAAGAAGAATTCATTTTCGACGGTTCACGAAGGAAATTTACCCGTAATGGCAAGAAAGGGTACGGAGATACGATTCCTCTGTATCATGATGTGCCGTTTTTCAGCAAACAGATGAAAATCGTTCTGAGGAACTGCGGTTTCATCGATTCGGACGATATCGACGAATACATTGCACGATTCGGGTATTTTTCGCTGTTCAAGGTGTTGACTTCCATGTCATCCGAAGAGGTGATAGGTGAAATAAAGGCTTCTGGATTACGGGGCCGCGGCGGAGCCGGATTCCCGACCGGCTTGAAGTGGGAGTTCTGCAGAAACGCCCAGGGCGATAAGAAATATGTCATCTGTAACGCCGATGAGGGAGACCCCGGCGCTTACATGGACAGGAGCGTCATCGAAGGCGACCCGCATTCCGTGATAGAGGGGATGCTGATCGGAGCGTATGCCATAGGGGCGCAGGAAGGCATCGTGTATGTCCGAGCCGAATATCCGCTGGCGATAGAAAAGCTGAAACGCGCCATCGGACAGGCGGAAGCCTATGGGTTTCTGGGCCGAAACATTTTCAATACCGGCTTCGATTTCACGATCAGGATCGTCGAGGGCGCCGGCGCATTTGTCTGCGGCGAGGAGACCTCGCTGATAGCATCAATAGAGGGCAGGCCGTCGGAGCCGAGACCACGGCCGCCATTCCCCGCCCAGTGCGGATTATGGGGCTGTCCAACCAATATCAACAATGTGGAGACCTGGGCGAATATCCCTGTCATCATCGCGCGCGGTGCGGAATGGTACGCGGGTATCGGAACGGAAAAGAGCAAGGGAACGAAGGTGTTCTCGCTGGTTGGGGCAGTGAATAATACCGGCCTGGTCGAAGTGCCGATGGGCACCAGGCTGCGTGAAATTGTGTTTGACATGGGAGGGGGAATTCAGGATGGGATGCGCCTCAAAGCGATCCAGACCGGAGGTCCTTCCGGCGGCTGTATTCCCGCAGCTCTCGCCGATATGCCGGTCGATTACGAGAAACTGGCGGAAGTCGGCTCGATCATGGGCTCGGGCGGAATGGTGGTTATGGACGAAACAAACTGCATGGTCGATATCGCGAAGTTTTTCACATCGTTCACCCGGGATGAGTCATGCGGAAAATGCACGTCATGCAGGGATGGCCTGGATATGGCCTATACACTTCTCGATTCGATGACGAAGGGGCAGAGTTCCCCGTCCGATCTCGAACTGCTCGAGGAACTCTCTCTTGCCATTAAAGATGCATCCCAGTGCGGCCTGGGCACGACAGCGCCAAATCCAATCCTGAGCACGTTGAGGTTTTTTAAAGATGATTATTTAGCACACATTGTCGACAGGAAATGCCCTGCAAAGGTATGCACGGCATTGATAGAGTATCGTATCGACCCTGACAAGTGTACGGGATGTATGGTGTGCGCCAGGAGTTGTACCCAGGCAGCCATTTCAGGCGAGAAAAATGGACCCCACACGATAAATCCGGAACTATGCATAAAATGCGGTGTGTGTCTGGAGAAGTGCAAGTTTAAAGCTGTTGTAGTCGAGTGATAGATTATAGACAGAGTCAGCACATCTGAGATATATAGAGCCTGTTCAACTGACCGAAGATGAAATCGAAACGCTGGGGAGATCGGAAATGCCCTGTTTGTCGCTTGCGGAGTGGGCGAATAATTTCAGAAAAGTCGAACTGGGACTGGGTGAGGCTGCCATTCACATTATATCGAGAAGATGTCTCCGCTGTGACCTGGAATTGCGAGAAAAACCATGATCGATCTCAATATCGACGGACAAACCGTCGCGGCAAAAGAGGGAATCACAATCCTGGAAGCGGCCCGTGAGGTCGGTATTTCCATCCCGACTCTCTGCTACAGCAATGTGCTTTCCCCCTATGGCGCATGCAGGATATGCCTTGTCGAGGTAATGCAGGGAAACAGATCGGAATTGAAGACGTCCTGCAATACTATCGTACAGGAAGGCATGTCTGTTGTGACAGACTCCGAAAGGGTGCTGAAATCGAGGCGTATCGTTGTCGAGCTCATGCTTTCACATTGCCCCGATTCGGAAGAAATACTCACGCTTGCCGGGCAGTTGGGGATCGAAAAAACACGGTTCCCCCGAAAGGAACAGAGTTGTATCCTCTGCGGTCTCTGTGTGAGAATGTGTGAAGAACGTATGGGGAAAAGCGCTATCAGTTTCGCTGGGAGAGGAATCAACCGGGTTGTTGTCCCGCCTTTCGATAAAAAGACAGATGTGTGCCAGACTTGCGGTGCATGTGTGAGCGTCTGCCCCACCGGCACATTGAAGCTGGAAGCCATAACAGTAAACAAACCCATCCCCCTGCTTTCCGATTTCGACGAGCGTCTGAAATCGCGGTCGCCTGTTCATATACTGTATCCCCAGGCTGTCCCCAACTGGCCCTCTATCGAAGAGACGCAGTGCGTTCACCTGCTGACCGATAACTGCGGTATATGCAAGGAAGTATGCAAAGCCGAGGCCATCGATTATGAGCAGAAGGATGAGACGGTTACAATGGATGTGGGCGCAATAGTCCTGTCGCCCGGTTTTGAAGAATTTATTGCCGCCGGTAACTATGATTACGGATACAGCCGGTTTCCCGACGTCGTCACCAGTATCGAGTTTGAGAGGATTTTATCGGCTTCCGGCCCGTATGCGGGTCATGTCCAACGGCTGTCGGACGGTTCTGAACCAAAAAAAATCGCCTTTCTCCAGTGTGTCGGGTCCCGTGACATCTCATGTCGCAACAGGTATTGTTCTTCCGTATGCTGCATGTATGCGATAAAAGAGAGTGTCATCGCCAAAGAACATCTCAAAGATGTTGATGTAACCGTTTTTTTCATGGATATGCGTGCATTCGGCAAGGATTTCGACAAATATTATGAGCGGGCACGATCTGAATACGGGGTTAACTTCGTTCGCGCCCGTGTGAGCGATGTATTCAAACCGGAAGGCAGCGGAAGGCTGACCGTGAAATATTCCGATGAACACGGGACGGTAACAAGGGAAGATTTCGACATGGTGGTTCTCTCGGTGGGTCTTGAGCCATCAGATACAATCGGACGGATTGCCGAAAAATTGAGAATCCGCATGGATAAAAACGGCTTTATCTGGACGAACTCCTTTAATCCGCTGGAGACATCCAGATCGGGTATTTTCGTCGGTGGAGCGGCTTCCGGTCCAAAAGACATCCCCGAAACGGTCACCCAGGCGAGCGGAATGGCAGGCATGGCATCACAGTTGCTTGCCGATGCGAGGAACACACTGACAGTCAAGCCTGTATATCCCCCGGAGAAAAACGTGACCACACAGGAGCCGAGGGTCGGCGTTTTCGTCTGTAAGTGCGGAATCAATATCGGCGGAATTGTCGATGTACCATCTGTTGTAGAATACGCCCGTACACTTCCTGATGTGGTCTATACTGAATTTAACCTCTATACCTGCTCGCAGGATACGCAGAACCACATCCGTGAAATGATCGATGAGCACAATCTCAATCGTGTTGTCGTCGCTTCATGTTCACCAAGAACACATGAACTTTTGTTCCGTGAAACACTCCGAAATGCCGGCCTTAATCAGTATTTATTCGAGATGACCAACATTCGCGATCAATGCTCCTGGGTTCACATGAAAGAACCCGTAAAGGCGACAAAGAAATCGAAAGACCTTGTACGCATGGCTGTTACGAAAGCCCGGATGTTGAAACCGCTTTATGCCAAGACCATGCCGATACATAACAGCGTTGTTGTAATCGGCGGAGGATTGGCCGGCATGACGGCTTCCCTCAGCCTTGCGGAACAGGGCTTTGAAGTGAATCTTGTGGAAAAAGAGAAAGAGCTCGGTGGAAACCTCCGTCACATATACTATCAGTTCGATGGTGATGAACCTCAGAAAATGCTGGAGACCTTAATTCGCAAAGTAAGCGAACACAAGAATATTTCAGTTTTGAAAAATGCGGAACTTGAATCTGTTGAGGGCTTTATCGGTAATTTCAAATCCATCGTGGGGCAGAAAGGGAAGAAACATGAGATTGAACACGGTGCAATCATTGTCGCAACCGGCGCCACGGCGTATAAACCCTCAGAATACCTGTACGGGAAGGATAAACATATTCTCACCCAGCGTGAACTTGAGGAAAGACTTGCACAAGGCAGGTTTACAGCACAGTGTGTCGTGATGATACAGTGTGTCGGCTCACGGGAAGAAGGACACATGTATTGCGGCAGGGTGTGCTGTTCCACCGCAGTGAAGAATGCGTTGAAGATCAAGAGCTTATCGCCTGAAACAGATATATACATTCTCTATCGTGACATAAGAACGTACGGATTCTACGAAGATTATTACCTGGAGGCACGTGACAAAGGGGTTGTTTTTATTCGTTTTGACCTGGATCACAAGCCGGACGTTACGAATGGAAACGGTCTAGAGGTCGTTATTGATGAGCCGTTGTTGAATGAAAAAATTGTCCTGCGTCCGGATATGATTGTATTGAGCACCAGAATAGATGCGAATTCGGAAAATGAAAAACTGGCGCATATGCTGAAAATCCCCGTTAACGAAGATGGCTTTTTCCTTGAAGCCCATATGAAACTCCGCCCTGTCGATTTCTCCACCGAGGGGATTTTTCTTGCGGGAATGGCCCATTCGCCGAAAAATATCACCGAGACGATCGCCCAGGCGGAAGCCGCAGCAGGACGAGTTGCAACCATCATATCAAAAAAGGAATTGGAACTTGGGGCCACCATTTCAGAAGTGATCGATGCCAATTGCGATGGGTGTGCCTATTGTATTGATCCGTGTCCCTACCATGCGCTTACACTGGTTGAATACATGCGGAACGGTGCCATAAAGAAAACTATAGAACGAAATGAAGCTCTGTGCAAAGGGTGTGGAGTCTGTATGGCAACATGCCCGAAACAGGGTATAATTGTAAGAAACTTTACACTCGAACAGCTCCAGGCAATGGTGGATACCGCTCTTGAACCGGTCGTATGATGGAGAATGATACAAAACAGATGGAAGAAGAGTTTGAACCAATAATAATCGCCTTCTGCTGTAATTGGTGTTCATATGCGGGCGCAGATTTAGCCGGGACATCTCGTTTTCAATATCCGGCCAATATCCGGATTATTCGAGTAATGTGTTCCGGAATGGTGCATCCAAATCTTGTAATCAATGCATTGACAAAGGGTGCCGACGGTGTTTTAATATGCGGTTGTCACCCTGGCGACTGCCACTATCTCGAAGGAAATCTGAAAACTGAAAAGAGAGCCGAAGCAATATATCTGATGCTCGAGGATTTCGGCCTTGAACCGGAGCGTTTCCGCCTCGAGTGGATTTCCGCATCTGAAGGTAGCCGGTTTGCTCAGGTTATGAACGAAGTTGTGGAGAACATAAAAGCGCTGGGGCCAAGCCCATATCGTGTATAAGGATGGCACTATGGAAATCGAAGATGTTCGATATGAAGACACCAGCAAATTCATGTGGGATGGTAAGATTTACGAGTCTCGTGAAGAAATGAAAATTAGGGAGAAAGAGTATGAAGAACATAATTTTGAAGTGAGGCACTTTGAGCAAGAAGGAAAATATCTTCTTTATACGAGACGTGTGGTTAAAGAAATTATCCTTGATGGTCCACCGCCTGCTTAGTCTCTTTCTCTCTGTACGAATCACACGATGATAGTCGGAAACACATTATATCATGGGAGGACGATATGCCTGTAAAGGTAGCATCAGAATGGTTGAATATCTGTGGTGGGTGTGAAGTAACGATACTTGACATCGGCGAGAAACTTCTGGATTTACTTCCAAACCTTGAATTTGTCCACATGCCGGTACTTATGGATCACAAATATTACAAACAAACCGGTGACGGAGCTGAACTGGAAATACCAGAAGCGGATGTTGGCATCATTTCCGGAGGAGTAAGGAACGAAAAGGAAAAACACGTTACCGAAGAAATGAGAAAAAAGTGTAAAACACTCATTGCACTGGGAACATGTGCCTGTCATGGCGGCATTCCCGCAATGGCAAATATGTATACTCTCCAGGACCTGTATGATAAGGTTTATCGAAATTCAAAAACCACTGAACAAGCAGACACTCCGAATGAAAATATACCACCCCTTTTAGAATCGGTTCTGGCAGTCGATGAGGTAGTAAATGTCGATGTTTATATTCCCGGCTGTCCGACAAATCCGGATTTGATTGTACAGGCTTTGACCGCTCTCCTCGAGGGTAAAACGTTCGAGCTTTCTGAAAGAAGCGTCTGTGATGAATGTCCTGTAAAACGTGAGAAAAAATCATCGGGCGGTGAAATAAAACGTCCTCTTGAGCCTTTAGATGTCAAAGTGGGAGAGCCATGGGAAAACACACGCTGCTATATGGAGCAGGGATACCTCTGTCTCGGGCCTGTGACAAGAGCCGGATGTGCGACATCATTGGCAGAAGGTGGTATGGCTGTCCCCCGTTGTATCAAAGGACATATGCCGTGCCGCGGCTGCTTCGGCCCGATACGAAAGGGGGCGAATCCGCTTGTCGATATGATGGGTGCAATCTCATCGATCGGTCTGGATCCGAAACAGGTGATAGACAGACGGGCGATGTTCAACCGATATATCGGGGCACAGAAGAGGTTGAGACCTCTTCCCACGAGACCCGGCATGTAAAATGATTATGAGTAAGGAGAAGATAAAATGGGCAAGACACTGACGATTGCACCGGTAAGCAGGATTGAAGGTCATGCCAAAGTCACCATTCAGCTCGATGATGCGGGGAATGTTCAGGATACCTTTGTCAACGTCGTCGAGCTCCGGGGATTTGAGAAGTTCTGCATCGGGAGGCCTGTCGAAGAGTTGCCGAGAATTGTTACCAGTATCTGCGGTGTGTGTCCCTGGTCACATCACCTGGCATCGGCCAAGGCAAACGATGCTGTGTTCGGAGTGGAAATTCCCGGCACAGCTCGAAAACTTCGTGAGTTGTGTAATTCCATAGCTTTCACCGAAGAACATATCCTGCACTTTTTCTTCCTCGCAGGTCCCGATCTGGTCATGGGGCCGGGAGCAAGTTATGCTGTAAGAAACGTTATCGGAATTGCACAGGCACATCCCGAGATTGGGAAAAAAGTGATCCGTAACAGGCACCTGGGTGCACAGATGCTGAATATTGTTTCCGGAAAATCAATTCATCCGGTAACAGCCGTCCCCGGAGGTTTCAGCAAACCACTCACCGAAGCTGAAAGAGAAACATTGGTGCCGATGGCGGATGAGGTTCTGGAATTTGCCAAGTTTGCACTGTCTTTTGCAAAAGAGAATCTCTTCACAAAATACGGTGAAGAGATTGATAATCTCGGAGTTATTGAAACCGGTTTTCTCGGTACTGTCACCGATGATGGTGTGCTGAATCTTTATGACGGGAAACTGCGCCTCATGAAAGCTGACGGATCATACGAAGATTTCACCTATGAGCAGTACACCGACTTTATCTCTGAAAAAGTCCTGCCGTGGTCCTATCTCAAATTCCCATACGCAAAAAGCTGGGGAGAAGGATTTTCCATGGACTTGTTGGATCCTAAGGGAATTTATCGGACCAATACGCTTGCACGGCTCAATGTATGCGATAGAATCGCCACTCCGCTGGCTCAGAAAGAATTTGAGGAATACAGAAGTAAATTCGGCAGGCCTGTACAGAAGACCCTCCTTTATAATTGGGCACGGTTAATCGAGCTTTTGTACAATGCCGAGCATGCTGTTGAACTCCTGAATGATCCCGATATTACCGGTAAGGAAACACGAGTGCCGGTTACACCTCGAGCGGCCAGAGGAATCGGATGTGTGGAAGCACCTCGCGGAACCTTGATCCATGATTATGAGACTGATGAGAACGGTATCGTTACCAACGTTAATCTTATTGTCGGAACAACGCATAATAATGCACCGATCAATATGTCTGTGAAACAGGCTGCTACCTCACTCATCAAGGACGGGTCCTATAACGAAGAAATTTTGAACAAGGTTGAAATGGCCATCCGCGCTTATGACCCCTGTCTGTCGTGCGCAACGCACAAACTTGACGGAACTCTTGCGGTGAAAATCACGATTGTTGATGCAGAAGGAAATATTATCAATACGTTGAAAAACTGAATTGTGCGACAATGGTAAGTACCGAGTGTTTTCCTGAATACTGCTGCAAACCCATTCTTGTGCTCGGATGCGGGAATATCCTTATGGGCGATGATGGTTTCGGCCCTGCGGTCAGCGAGTATCTGTTGAAATGTGATGCTCTTCCCGATAAGGTGTGCGTCCTGGCAGCCGGGACCAGTTCAAGGGAATTGCTTTTTAATATCGCGCTCAGCGGGAAAAGACCCGAAATAATTATAATTATCGATGCGATGGAATGCAGCAAAGAGCCTGGCGCTGTTGTTGAATTGAGTCTGGATGATATACCGGAAAACAAAACGGATGATTTTTCATTTCATCAGGTGCCGACGAGCAATCTCTTACGTGAATTACGGGACCTCTGCAATGTTGAAGTGATTCTTATTGTGTTACAGCCGTTTTATATTCCGGAAGAAGTAAATCCCGGTTTATCCCCCGCAGCAAAAAATGCTGTAAAAAAAGCTGCTGATCATGTCTTTTCAATCATATGCCGTGAGAACAATTAGTGTATTATCAGTTGAATACTTCGTCTCGTTTGAATATGGAAATAAAACATCAATTTGAATTCCATATCCCGTATTTTTTTCGTGAATACGGCAGCAGGAAGTATTATAATAATAGCATCAACAGCATCGAATAGCTAGTATGATACATCCAGCTTAACCCTGTTGTTTACGAATATGACCACACTGCGTGAAAATCCATCGATACTCCTCGCCGAAGCTGAATCCTGGGTCGAGACCGTCTGGCATGCGGCATCCGCACGGTGGTCTGGCCGCTCCGGGCAGGATAAAAGCTACCGAAGCCACGTCATCCTGCCTGCTGTCGCTGACATCGTCCGGGAGCTTTACGGCGACCGGCGGCTCCGCACGCTCGATATGGGCTGCGGTGACGGCATTCTGCTCGAGGATTCACGGACAGTGGATTTTACTCTCTCTCTCGGTGTTTATCTCGGCGTCGACATCAACCCCGAACTGATCGAGCGTGCCCGCCTCCGCCATCAGGGGGAGCATATAAGGTTCCTCCACGGCGACCTCACCGACTCCGGACTTGCACGGCGCATCGCCAGGTTCAGCGCGGTCTGGGATATCATCCTTTCGATATTCGTGGTACAGGAGATCCCCGATATTGCCGCGTTCCTGCGCACACTCGAACATGTGCTCGGTCAGGATTCCCGTGCCGTACTGGTAACAGTCCACCCCGAATTCGCCGAATGGCTCAACGCTCAGGGACATGTGAAGATCGAGGGACGTCTCGGGGGGGCGGGCGGAAACGACAGCCCGCCATGGCGCTGGGCGGGGCTCTACCCGATTGTCGACGAACCCGGTGAACCGTTCCACCTTCCCCATTTCCACCGTACCGTCGAGGATTACCGTGCACTCTGCCGGAGATGGGGTCTTATAGTCGAGGAAATAAGGGAACTACCCGACAGGCACCATAGTCTGCCCCAGCTCGTGGCGGAAGGCCGTTCACCTTTCGCCCCGTTCCCGACCAACGTCTACTGGCCCCGAATCGGCGAATCACCCTCTGCGGTCGCCCTTATCATCAGAAAGGAGACACATGGTGGATAAGCACATGCAGGGTATATCGGGACTCCCGGTCGTCCTGACCGGAGGACAATCCTATGACGGACTCAGGGAACGATTCATGGACCTGATCATGAATACCGGCTCCGCCCGTCTCCTGCAGTTTACCGCGCCAGAGCTCTACAGCAGTAACCGCGTCACCTACATCATCCCCCCCATTACGGACATAGACCGCAGGGATGACTGGAAGCCCGGAAATATATACATCGTCAGGGACGGTGTCGTGGCAATCGGCAGGGTGTTTTACACGAAAACGAGCGGAGAATACCTCATCGAGGAACTCATTTTGAAGAGGGGAGACATTTTCGGCGAATTTGAGGTTCCGATGTCCATCCTCCGTAACCTGGACGCCGGCGAGGCGACGCTGCCGCCGAGGTTCAACATGACCTACGGTGCGTGGGCGAGCGGCCCGGCGCTCAACTGGGCAATGGGCTATCCCCGCGATATCATCCGTGACAGCGTCGTGAGGGAAAACGCCACGGTCGCCGTCCATCCGTTCTATATCAAGAGCAAGAACATCCGCCCCGAAACCAACGCCGACGTGATTATCGTCCCCGTCCGTGAATTCGAGGACATCGTCAGCTCTCATCCCGAGGCGATGACCTGGTTTCTCATGAACGTGATCAGGAAAACCCGGCACTATTTCGAGCCGCCCTCACAGGGCTACGGCAGGTCGCCCCAGGACATCATCGCCCGCCTGATGATACGGATTCTCGCGTACCGCATAAGGCTGGGATACGTCGTGACCGACACCACGGGTGGGACCGTCTCGTGCCGGACGTTCATCGGCCCGACCGAATGGCTGAAATACAGCTTCGGCGAATACATGTCCGCCCTCAGGGAACTTGTGCGCACCGCCGGCAACGGAATGAGAGAGCCTGTCACGCTCCCGCTCTTCACCGACGAACTGTCGGATACAATCGAAGTCATCAATCATTACCCCGTCAAGAATCTCGACGACGATATGCTTGTTGCGATGGGGTGTTCCCCCGAAGAGGACCGTCGTGAAAACCGTTACGGCCTTCTGACCGGCATCAAAATTGTCCTGCACGATATTGACTTTTTCAACCGGTATCTGCTCGAGAAAGGCGAATAGACCGGCCCCCGGGAAAAGCACGATCAAACCGGGGGTCGTGGCTGATAATCACCACCGCTTTCCCCTCGCCCGCCATGAACCTCACCGCATCGATCACCCGCCGGAAGCCCTCGCTGTCCTGGTACTGCGACGGCTCGTCGAGCAGGACGACCTTCCGTTTCATCCCGTACGAAAGCGCCAGGCCGAGACGTTTCTTTTCCGCCTGCGTCAGTTCGAGCGGATGACTGTCGAGCAGGCTGTCGAGTCCCAGCATCTCAACGAGGCCGCCAGGATCGTTTCCCCACGACCGCGCAAGATTGAGCTCCTCGCGAACTGCCTTACGGCAGATATGAAGCCCCGGATTCTGGAGTGACATACCAACAAGCGACATGATTTCATACTGTTCGAGACCGGATACCGGCAAACTGTCGATATGAATCGTGCCCGACATGGGCTTGAGGATTCCGGCGATGATTTTCGCGAGGGTCGTTTTCCCGGCACCGTTCGGCCCACGCACGAACAGCACCTCACCTTCTCCGACAGCAAATGAAAGGTTTCTGATCACCCGGACGCCGCTTTCATAAGAGAATGTGAGATCGTCCACCCCGAGCACATCCCTGCCGGGCTGCGTTAAAACAGCGGGCGGTACATCGCCGTATTTGTCCCCGGAAAACGCCTGAGTGTCACCGCACTTCTGCCCCAGCCGGATATGCGGTGTATACCCGCGATCGGGAAGGAGCCAGGGATCTTCGGCGATAAGCGCCGCCCCTCCGGCTGTTTCGAGCTGCCCACGGACGATGTCAACAAGGCGGGGCCTGAAATCATCGTCGATTTCAGTCAGGAAGCGGTCGAGAAAGAGGAAACGGGGCATGGTGATGAGTGAACAGGCAATGATCAGGCGCTGAAGTTCGCCGCCGGAGAGTGTCCAGGCAGAACGGTCGAGGAGACGGGTGATGTCAAGAGCCCCTGCGAGCCGTTCTACAGACCTGCCGATGAGTTCAGGGCGCTCGCCGCGGCATTCGAGCGGAAAGGCCAGCTCTTCCCGGACAGTCCGCTTGATGCCCGAGAGCTGGGTATAGGGATTCTCGAGGACGATTCCCACCTCCGGCCGGTAATCGTTCTGAACGAGTGGTGAACCGAGGAGATCGATCGTTCCCCGCAAATCCGGATTTCCCACCCACAGGGGCAGGAATCCGCAGAGCGACAGGCCGAGAAGGGTTTTCCCCGAACCGGCGCCACCGTTGACAAGACCGAGCGCCCCCTCGCCCAGTTCGAACGAGAGATCGCTGAAAATCGCGCGCCTGCCGCCTGCAAGCGACAGGGAAAGCTTGTCGGCTCTCAGTACCATACTAAAAAAGGGAAAAGGAATGCGATGACCAGAATAGCGGTATCTTTCCAGCTCCAGACGAGGCGGTAAAGATGGCTTTTACGGCCCGGTTCGAGGAAACCCCGGGCGGTCATGGTCAGTGAGTTTTCGGAAATGTCTTCGAACATGGATGACAGGATGGGATTGAGGGTCGGTATGAGGGCGCGCACACGGTCACCCGCGGATTCGATTCTCATGCCCCGGAGCTTCTGCGCTGTGATCACCTCGTCGGTTTTTTCCGCAAAGCGCGGCACGAGCCACAGCGTCCTGAACAGCACGAGTATCACTGCAGGCGGCACCCTCAGATCGATGAGCAGGGAGTACATCTCCTCGGAGCGGATGTTCCGTGACAGATAGACGACCAGCACAACCGGTGCCGCGATGTGAACGAACCCGTTCAGTCCCCTGTCGAGCCCACCGGGGGAGAGACCGGGCGGCATCCAGCGCACCCCGTGCATGAGAAAGAGAAAGAACGCCGCAACGGCAAGCACCTTGAGGAGCGGGCCGGTGAGCGCCGCGACAGTCCGTTTCCGCACGGCGAGTGCCACAACGAGCCAGATACCGAGCAGGAACAATCCCTTGTCAGCCGGAAGCACGGCGGAACAGACCGCAAGTTCTAAAGCGATAATGCACTGTGTCAGCGGATGGAGCGCCATCAACATCCTTCCCGCGTTGACCTCAGCCGCACGATCCATGTGGACTCCTCCCTCCCCTGTCCGCAGGATAGGCAGGATATCAGTGCTTTTCGCTGAGCCGGAACGGTCCGCCGTGACCGGGCAGCCGGTCGAGCAGACGTGGCGGAAAAGCGCGTATCAGGGTATAACAGATGAGGGAGGTGATCAGCTTGTCGAGCGGATCGGTTATCAGGCTTCCCCAGAGCACGCTCTTCCAGACCGGCATGCCCGATGCCTTGAAGAACGTGGTGATCGCATCCGAACCGGCAAGCGAAACCCCCTCGTACAGGAAGGTTGTCACCGGGAACGAAGCCGCAGTCGCGACAAGACCGATGACCAGTCCGCCCCAGATGGTTGCCCGCAGGTTTTTCAGAAACCCGATCCTGACAAGCCCGGCAGCGGTGAGGGCGACGACAACCGCAGTTCCCGCATAGGCGGCGACAGTGGGAACGGCGGTGAGGGTGAACACAAAAAGCGCGGCCAATCCGACCACGACACCATATTTCCACCCGCACAGGACGGCGATGAGAATCGTGCCGATCGAATCGAGGTAAAGCGGTAGTTTTAGCGCACTCACGAGATAGCCGATGGACACGTTCAGCGAAGCACCGAAAGCGATCAACCCCGCTTCAAAAGCATTTATCCGTCCCACATGCACCCTTTCGTTTCGATCGATGCAGCGCTCATACGGCGCACCGGCACAGGGTGCTTTCCCTTCCGTGCCAGCGCACGACTTCACCTGTTCTGCCAGTCCGCCTGCCGAACCCATGCACAGTCACCACCTTCAAAATGACCAACTGTGAATATATTGTCAAGTTTTTTATAACCATACACGCCGGGACCCGAAGGAGCGGGATCCCTCGCATAATGACTGATGAGGGGGAACGGTCTCATTCCCCCTCATTTTTTGGCGTTTGATCGGAGAACCTGCACTCGAAGCAGGCAATTATAAAAAGTTGGTCTATTCCCCTTATTGAGTCATTCTCCGTGTTGAGTCATTCTCCGTTCATTTCATGAACCGTTCCGGCAGGCGATAAGTCAACGATACATACACCCGTTCATGGCTTTCTTCATCAGTCCGCGCCCCTTCTTCCTGGGACCAGAATCCGTGGGCATACGCAGCGTCGATGCGGAGGCTCTCGTCCAGTTCCTTCCCGAGTCCGAGGGTGAGGAAATCTTTCTGGTTAACCGCATCGATGATTGGATCGTCGTAATTATCACCCCGGGGACCCTTGAATACCACCGGCTGACGGATATATCCGATACGCCCCACCGCGCCGACAAACGGGAGCCGCTGTTCGAATCCCAGCCGTACTTCGAGGCCGGAGCGGTACTTGTCGCTGAAATAATAGGGATCGTATTCGTTGTCGAACTCCGCATTCCTCCAGTTCTCGTACACCATGTCAAACGCCGCGAGACTCCTCCCCGGGGTCCCCCAGGCGACACCCAGTCCGAACTGCATGGGAGCATTGATCTGGTAGCTGACATCGCTGTAATCTTCGCTGTCGAGATAATCCGCTCCCGATACGGGGTCGATCGCATGGTGGACATTGAAGAAATACCCGTCGTTACGGCTGTATAATTCTTCGTAGTTGTTCTGGTTAATGTGAAAGGTCATGGGCAGCCGCGCAAACGCCCCGAGCCGGAAGTTTTTGTCGAAATACAGAATCGAGGGTTTGACACTCCACGCCGAGATATCGTCCTCGCCTCCGGTGATATCGAGCCACGACCACGACTCCTCCTGGGCATCATAGTTCCTCAGAAGGCGGTTGTCGATCCGGTAACTCCCCTTCCAGATATCAAGTGACAGGCCGAGGGAGACATTCGGCGACACATCGACCGCACCGGCGAGCGATATGATCCCGAGACCGCCCTCCTCGGAGATATCCTGGATTTCGCTTCCCGGCCAGGTTTCACCGCCATCCACGAACGCGTATTCATTATAATCGCTCAGCCTGAACCGCCCGGAAAAATCCTTTACCCGGTTGTATGCCGCGGCTAATACGAGGCTTCCGCGTTCGGTCGGGACAGGATAGGCGATACCGATCGTCCCGAGGCCCAGATAATCTTCAGTCGCTTTACCGTTACCGTTGGCGGTCGCACTTCTGAGGCCGGAATCGATCTTCCTGCCGATGCTGAGGACCCCGAGGTGAAACTCGAAACTCCTGATGCGGGCCAGTGCCGCAGGGTTGTTGATAACCGCGGTGACATCTTCGGACGCTGCGATCTGGGCGCCGCCCATACCCAGGGAACGGGCCCCGACTGTCACCGCGTTGTCGGTCACTATTTCCTGGGTTTGCACCGGCCCCGGGAATCCGATGGCCGCTGCCAGCAGTATGATACCCGCCGCCTTTCTTCGTATGTTCGTCATTCCACTATCCTCCTGAACTCTCAATGCTTATCGTCTTCTTCCGCCTGATGAACTGCCCGACGATGAACCTCCGGAACTGCGGGACGAACCGCCGGACCTCGAGCCGGAACTGCTTCCTCCGGAAGAACCGCCCGACGATCTGGATCCGCCCGAGTATGAACTGCCAGAAGACCTCGAACCGGAACTGCTGCTCCCCGAAGAACCGCTTGAAGAGCCCGAGGAACCTGTGGACTTACCTGTACTGCCGGAATTTGTCCTCGTCTGCGTCCTCGTCTGTGTGGAGTTGCCGGAAGTTCCCGAGCGCCGTGTTTCGCCGGTGGATGTATTTCTGCTCGGCGAGAGTCTCCGCTCGATTGTCACAGGATGTCCCGGTTTCGCGGTGTTTTCATTCGATGGAATGACCGAACTTCTCCGTACGGTCCGTCTTATAGTAGTCGAACGCCGGGTCTTGGTCGTTGAACTCGTGGTTTTACCGGAACGCTGTGTTGTAACCGACTGACTTCCCGTTTTTCTCGTCGTTGTTCCGGTCGAAGCTTTTGTATTTTCACCCTGAGTGTCCCCGGTGCGTGCGGTATTTCTGCGAACGGAGCGTGTCAGGCTCCCGGACGGAGATGCTTTCGTGGCATCGTTATCCGCACCCTGAACGGTGCGCGGTACAGACACACCGTTTGTTACTCCGGCGAGCCTGTCCTCACGGCGGTTCCGTGTGACGTCGTCACGATCGTAATCGCCTCCGCCACCCCCACCGTAGTGATGATCATAGCCGTACCCGCCGTAATAATTGTCATACCATCCCGGATAATAAGACCCGTAACCGTAATATCCGCCCCCGTACCAGGGATCGTAGTACCAGGGATCATAAAAATACAGGTTACTGCGCGGATACCAGCCATACCGCGGCCAGTAATTGTAATCCCAGTACGGATCATACGGGCCGTACCACGCATCCCATCTCCAGGGATCATAATACGAACCATAATAATTGTTGATAATCGTATCGGCCCCATCGTCATACCCGTAATCGTCGCCCCCGGAACCGTAGACATAGCGGTCCCTGTCAAGTCCGCCGACTTCGGAGTCATTTTCTTCCTCATCGGCAGGGTATTCGTCTTCGTAAACCTCGATGATTTCTTCATCCGGCGCTTCCGGTGCGGGAACGGCTTCCTCGCCGCGCTCGACAGTCCTGACCATCCCGGGTTCGCCGTGATAGGTCGTGCGCACTACGGTGTAGCAGCCGCTCACCATAAACACGAGGGCAATTCCTGTTCCGATAAGCCAGTATTGCGAAAACCGTTTCATCGCTGCCACCTCCCTGTAAAGATTTATGGGATTTGTCCGGCTGTATATCCTTAGATAACAGGTTATCCACTTTTCCATCCGCAGGTAAAATAATGAAATAAAGTAAAAAATCATCCCCGGTGATTTCATCTGAAATTTTTCAGATGATTTTTTTTGGTAGGTACTCGACACCCCTGACGTTACGCCGGTCTCCCCGGGCCTTAAGAAGAGCGCGGGTCAAAGCAGACTTTCATGACAGTTCACGCTTCATGAGCCGTGCTTTCAGGGAGGTATTCCGTTCTCCGACCTGGTCGTTTTTCACCGCGATGGCGAGGGCTTTGACATCGCCGATGAGGACAACGAGTTTACGGGCACGTGTCACTGCGGTATAGACGAGGTTTCTCCTGAGCATGATATAATGCTGGGTTGTCACCGGCATGACGATGCAGGGGAATTCGCTTCCCTGGCTTTTGTGGACACTGATGGCATACGCCGGAACGATATCGTCGAGTTCGGAAAACTGGTAATCTACAGGATCTTCGTACTTCACGGTCATGATGGAATGATCTGTGTCGATGGCAGTAATCCGCCCGATGTCGCCGTTGAACACCGTTTTGTCATAATTATTGCGAATCTGCATGACCTTGTCACCGATGCGGAACGCCCAATCGCCCTTACGGACTTCAGGTCTGGCTGGATTGAACGGGTTGAGCCGCGCCTGTATAAGGGCGTTCAGGTTCGCCACGCCGGTTTCACCCTTGTGCATGGGCGAAAGCACCTGGATATCCTGGAACGGGTCGAAGCCATACCGTGATGGAAGCCGCCGTGTCAGGAGGTCGACAATTCTCCCCGGAATTTCGGCTGTCCCATGCGCCTTCATGAAAAAGAAGTTGCCCTCATGTTCGTTGTCGGTAAACGGAAGCTTGCCCGTGTTGATGAGATGGGCGCACCTGACTATCCTGCTCGTGGAGGCCTGACGGAATATTTCGGTGAGCCGGACCGTCGGCACGGTTCCCGAATCGATAATGTCCCTCAGCACGTTTCCCGGGCCGATGGACGGGAGCTGGTCCACATCACCGACTATGATGAGGGCCGTTTCCGGGCTGAGTGCCCTCATGAAATCCCTCATCAGCACCGTATCGACCATCGAAGCCTCGTCGAGTATGACCCCGTGGACGCCGAGGGGATTCCCGGCGTTTTTGGAGAAACGCCCTTTATGCGGATTGAACTCGAGGAGCCGGTGGATGGTTTTAGCCTCCACTCCTGTCGTTTCAGAGAGCCGTTTCGCCGCCCGTCCTGTGGGTGCGCAGAGCACGACAGACAGTCTGAGCCGCCTGAACATGTCGATGATACCGAGCACAGTGGTCGTTTTTCCGGTGCCCGGCCCGCCGGTCAGCACAAACACGTTCGACAGCACGGCGGTCACCACAGCATCACGCTGGAGGGCGGCGAACGATATGTTCCGCTTTTTTTCAATATCGTCCACCATCGCTTCGATGGATGTCCTGTCGGGCGCTTCGCCGAACAGGGAGACGGATGCGGAAAGCCTGAGAAGGCGGGCGAGTTCCGCCTCGCACCCGTGCAGGTCGGCACGGTACACCCGGTCTTCCTCGACGATGATGTCTTTCCGCTTCTCGATTGTCCCGATGACTTCGAGCACTCTCGCGGCATCGCAATCGAGCAGCACCGCCGCCGTCTCGACGAGCGTAACGAGCGGTACGAAGATATGTCCATTGTCGACCATCTCGTTGAGATTGTACAGAATACCCGCCCGTATCCGCTCGAAGGAACCTTTTTCGATCCCCAGTTTCGCGGCGATCTGATCGGCCTTGATAAAGCCGATGCCCCTGATATCGTCAATGAGTTGGTAAGGGTTACGGCGTAGTATGTCGATCGTTTCTTCGCCGTAGCGGTCGTAAATGCGGGAGGCATAAGCGGGTGAAATATCGTGCGCCTGGAGAAATATCATGATGTCCCTGATACGGGCATGGCTTTCCCAGCCTGCCCTGATGTCGGCGAGTTTCGACCTTGAAATTCCCTTCACCTTGAGCAGGCGCTCCGGGTGTTCTTCGAGCACCGACATGGTATCAGTTCCGAAAGTGTTGACAATTCTCTCCGCAAGCACCGGGCCGATTCCCTTGATGAACTGTGAGGACAGAAAGCGTTTCACCCCTTCGAGTGTCGCGGGAATAACCGACTCGTAGCTGTGGAATCGGAACTGACGGCCGTACTTTGGATCGTTGACCCAGTAGCCGTTGAACACCACTGTCTCTCCCTCCGCCAGCATCTTCACTGTCCCGGTGACTGCAACGGGCGCCCGGGTTCCCTCGACAAGGATCTTTGCGACAGTGTATCCGGTTTCCTCGTTGTGGAATGTGACGGTTTTTACGATGCCTTTTATCTGCTCAAGGTTTATTTCGGTCATGAACGGCTCTCTCCGTCTTAAAAAAACTTCAATGAACTACTCAAACGCACGCAACAGAGAATTCTTTTGATTAAAAAAAGGTTTTTGCGGGCGCAAGGCAATGTTTTTCTATCTGGCCATCCCCCATTTTTTCCTATCGTCCTTGCCAGGACATGATTTACACTTTTTTATAGACATGATTTACAAGATTTACATGATATTTTTTATAAACGCTTATCGAGATGACTTAGCTAACTCGAAAATTATTTCTAAAAGCCCCCTTCTTGTCCTTCGGACATCCTTCCCCCGATGGGGGCAGGAATATAACCTGTTGTAAAACGATAGCTTGCCCCCTATGGGGGGACACGGAGCGCAGCGGAGAACCGCGAAGCGCAAGTCGGGCGTCAGCCCGGAAAGGGGGCATTAACGATTGCTGTTCTAACTAGATAAGAGTTTTTTTTATATATTTTTCATTCTTGTTAATCTTGTCAATCCTGTTAATCCTGTCGTATTTTCTTGTCAATCTTGTCATTATACATATCGTGAGACCACATATTATTTATAATCAACGTATTATATTAAATCTTCGTTTGGATTTTGGGGGGTCGCCAGAATGTTTTTCTATAATCAGCCCTTCGCATAAGACACTTTTTCATTTTTCCGAAACTATGTTTTTCAAAACTTGAACTCGGCTGACGAAATCCCTATATTGCCGATTGAAACATAGTTCATTATGATTCACTTTTTATCCGGGACACAATATCTATGAAATCACTCAAGGACAAACTGTCCGGAGTTTTCGCACCGGTTGTCACCCCGTTCAGGAACGATGAAATATTCGTGCGCGCCCTCGGCGACAACCTGAAGAAACTGAATAAAACCGCTCTCACCGGCTATCTCGCCCTTGGCTCAAACGGCGAATTCAGGAGCCTCTCCGATAGGGAGCAGATCGAAGTGCTCGAAGTGTTCGCCCGCGAGAAGGGCAACAAGGTGGTCATGGTTGGAACCTCCTGTGAATCGACCATCCGGACGATCGAGAATACAAAACGCGTCGCGGCCATGGGATTCGATTTCGCGAGCATCCTCACACCAAGCTATTTCGCCAGGCGGATGACCGAAGATGTCCTCACGGATTTTTTCGAGCGCATTGCGGATAAGTCGCCCATTCCGGTCCTCCTGTACAATGCACCCGGATTCGCCGGGGGTGTACAACTCTCGCCGAAAGCGGTGAGCCGTCTCGCACGGCACCGCAATATCGTGGGGATGAAGGATTCCTCGCCTCAAGGCCCTAACCGTTTCCTCGCACAGATCGATTCCGGTGTCAAGTTCTATGTGCTTGCCGGTTCGGCGGACTTCTTGTATCCCGCCCTTCATCTCGGAGCAGTTGGCGGCATCCTGTCGCTCGCAAATGCCCTGCCGGCTGAGTGCTGCCGTCTCTATAAACTCTTCCGTGCCGGGAAATACGCAGAGGCATGCGACCTTCATTTTCGTCTCATGCGTCTGAACGGCGCGGTATCGGGTACGTACGGTGTGGCGGGGGTCAAGGGCGCCATGGACATCTGCGGATTCACAGGCGGCGAACCCCGTCATCCCCTCCTGCCGGTTACGGCGGCTGAAAAGGAAACCATCCGCGCGAAAATCCTCGACGAGGGTTTTACCGTCGGCTGAACGGGGGTATGAATCCCCGTCGACCTGTCCGCCATGAATCGTTGTACAACGTACGGATGGCTGATCGGGATTCGAACCTGATGAATGGTAACATGAAAACAGAGGGAACAGGAGGCTTTTTTCATGACGATACTTGGTGTTGATGTCGGCACAACCGGCATGAAAATGGGGATTTTCGGTGGTGATGACAGCGGATTGAACCTGCTCGGTCAGTTTTCAAGGGAATATGAGGTTCATACATATAACGACGGTCTTTTCAGCGACATAGACCCTGTTAAGTGGCGCAAGGCGTTCGCAGAGGGCTGCCATGCTCTCGGGGAATACCTGCCGGATGTAGATGTCATCGCCCTGTCCGGTACCACCCCGGGGCTCACCGCGATGGACAGGGAAGGCGAAGCGCTCTATCCCGCGATTCTCATGCTCGACCAGCGCTCACGGGAGCAGGCACGGCGCATCATCGACACCATCGGCATGAAGGAACTGCTCGACACGACAAGCAACATGCCCGTCGCAGGGGGCTGTTCGCTCGCCAGTATTCAGTGGATAAAGGACAATCACCCGGAAATCTTTGAAAAAACAGCATGTTTCGGGCATTCCAACACTTACATGGCGAAATGGTTCACCGGGAAGTTCGCCATCGACCCATCGTCCGCATCCCTGTCGGCGCTCTACAACACTGTCCGGAACGACCTGACCTGGAACGCCGGTATCGCGAAGGCATTCGGCATCGCACTTGACCGTCTGCCAGAGGCGATACCGTCGGACGGGAGTCCCGGCCGCCTGAAAAAGTCCCTCGCCACAGTGGTCGGGATGAAAAAAGAACCGCCGGTGGTCATCGGCGGCAACGATGCGGTCCTCGCGGCGTACTCGGTCGGCATCAAGGAACCCGGCGATGTCATCAATGTCAATGGGACCTGCGAAATCAGCCTGGTCTGCCTTCCACATTGTTACCCCTCGAAAAATTACAACATCCGTGCGCATGTCATTCCCGACCGCTGGCTGACCCTGTATGTTATGAACGCGGAAGGCAAGGCGTTCGAATGGTTCCGTAACCTGTTCTGCCGGGACATGAGTGCAGACGATTTCTACGAGACGTTCATGCCCCAAGCCATCGATCAATGGCTCGACAGTGAAAGCGGGGTCACCTATGTGCCATTCCTCATGGGGTCGCGGTATTCGCTCGAACCGCTCAAGGCAGAGTTTCACGGCATAACCATCGAAACGAGCCGTGAGGAACTGCTGGCCGCTCTTGTCAGGGGACTGTGTGAGTACCAGCGGGAACACCTCAAGGAGATGTCGCTCGAAGTACCCCTCAAGGAGACAATCCATGTGACCGGCGGTGCGGTCAATCCGGCGCTTATCCGGGCGAAAACGAAATGGATGAGAAACTGTTCCTACGTTTTTGAAGAACAGTCCTCGCTGAAAGGGGCGGCGATGCTGGGACAGAACTATTTAAACAGTAATGTATGAACTATTTGTCACTATAAATTTTAAATGTCGCACCCCATGGCTCCAGTTTACCCTCGATGACGAGACCTTTCGTGATGAGTTCTCCCTCGTACATGCGTTGGGGGGAAGAAAGTTCAATACGGACGATGCCGTTCTCGAAGTCGATATTGTCAACGACGCCGTAGCGAACACCCTTGCCGGGCAGGGAAAAGTATGCAGTCATAGTACCCTTTGACTGCTTGTACAGATCAAGGGTGAAGTAAATCTTCGATCGTCCCGCGGGTTTCAGGTAGCCTCTGCAGGAACCGACCCTGTCACCGGCGGGCCTGAAGAATGGACGGGCCGCGCAGGATGTGATAAGGATCGCCGACAGGACAAGACAGAGCAGGAAACATGTTTTTTTCATGCTGTTTCCTTTCCTTATCAATAAACCTTTTTCTTTTTTTGACGTTATATTACAGATAGAATATTTCATTTTTTTCAATCTGATGATTTTTAACAGAGACGCGGGTGCCTCTTTATAACCATTTGAACAAAGTGCTGAAAGTCACAATAAGGCAGGCGCACTTTGAAATTTACCGCTTGCAAATCGTTTAAGTCGGATGTAGTATTATAAAAATAAACTTTCGAATATATGAAAACACAGCTTGATAAGATGCAACAATGAGTATATATTAACATGGGACTTATTTGTCAGGTAAACGAAAGGGGGATAACATGGCACGCAGCATTAACAAAGTGATACTTATCGGCAGACTGGGGGCTGATCCGGAAATAAAGTATTCGCCGGCGGGCACCGCTATAGCAAATTTCAATCTGGCAACCTCAGAAAACCGTAAGAACCCGGACGGCGACTGGGAAGAAAAAACCGAATGGCACCGTGTGGTGATGTTCGGAAAGCAGGCAGAAACCTGCAAGGATTATCTCCATAAAGGAAACAGGATTTATCTCGAAGGACGCCTGCAGACACGGTCGTGGGACGATCAGGGGGGGAAGAAGAACTATATGACCGAGGTGGTCGGTAATACCATGATGATGCTCGATCAGAAGGGTCAGGAAGGAGCTGTCGATGCTCCCGGGCCCAAGGGGAAGGCTTCTTCCGGCGGCCGTGCAACGCCTGAACCCCCGGCCTCCGATTTCCCGGAGGGGGATGACGACCTTCCGTTCTGAGCGGACGGCTGGGCGGCACCTGAAACCAGAGTTTGTCCATGACCTGCATCCTGGGACTGCTCGCCTTCATTATCATCATTGGACTTTTGCGAAGGGCGGCCCGTATCGATACCATCTCGAGGCTGTACACAACCCTCTCGTTTTTCAAGGACCTCGTTTGTCCTTATGAAGTCATTGTATCATACTATGCATAAAGACAAGATTTAAAAGAAAATACGACAGGATTAACAGGATTGACAAGATTAACAAGAATGAAAATACTATATAAAAAAATATCATGTAAATCTTGTAAATCCTGTCTATAAAAAAATTTAAATCATGTATAGTAGTGATGGTAAGAAAAAAATGGGGGATCTTAAGATTATTTTTCTTGACATAGCATTGTAAAAATTCTATTATTATTGTTAGATTTTTGAAATTCAAAGCCGTTCATGGTTTTCCCCCGACGGGCGGCGAGTTCATGACTACAATACTTCCTG